>Ga0222429_100073_pt1 | contig 195617 bp, 153 predicted proteins | sample 1B50Ametagenome_FD_182475 | JGI IMG/M metagenome (GOLD analysis project Ga0222429, IMG submission 182475) | Enriched microbial communities from leaf-cutter ant dump, University of Wisconsin, Madison, United States - 1B50A (version 2) | ecosystem: Environmental > Terrestrial > Nest > Insects... | reverse complement strand
GAGGATTGGCCACCTTTCATTAACAATTAACCATTAATCATTAACCATTAAAACCTCACCCTCCCGCCTTCTTCGCCCTGTACCCTTCTTTCAGCAGAAAGGCCAGGAGTTTGTCACGGTGGTCTCCCTGGATAAGGATTTCACCGTCTTTGGCACTCCCTCCGCTTCCGCAGGCGTTCTGAAGCTTCTTTTTTAAGGTCTGAAGATCTTCCTCTTTCCCTGTAAAGCCGGTTACCCGGCTCACCACCTTGCCACCTCCCTTCCGGTCCAGCCAGATTTTGAGATCCTGCCGGCTGTTTTCAGGGGTTTCTGCTTCTTCGTCAAATAAATTGAATTCATAGTCCGGGTTGGTAGAATACACTATTCCGCCGCCTTTATTCTTTTTCATACCGTTATTACATTCAATGCTTTCTCTGCAATTTTCACTTCCAGCGACGGGCTCTTCAGGCAATCTGATTCTCCGTCAATATGAATCTTCGTATCTGTCAGGCCTGTCAGGTGAGCTGTTTTGAACCGCGAACTCCTGAAATATTCAAAGCCTCCCAGGTTTTTCCGCATCAGTCGCCACCCCAGCTCGGCAAACCGGTAACGGGGATGGGGCAGGATCATGGCGCAGTCGAGCCAGCCGTCGTCCGGTGTAGCCTCAGGAGCAATATAGGCATCATTCCCGAACTGCCCGGCATTGGCAAAAGTAACGGAAAAATAGGTACCGCGTTTCCCTTCTGTCACCACGCTTACCGGCTGATAAGAAAAATAATTCTTAAAAATGACCTTCACATAATTCCATAACCCCCGGGAATGATTCGTATGGGCAAAGTCGTAAGCACAAAGGGCATCAAAGCCAATACCTGCTGTACAAAAGAAAGGGCGGTCATTCAGAAGACCCACATCAATGGTCCGTACTTTCCCCTGCCGGATCACTTCCAGTGCCTTATCCGGATGCATGGGCAAGCCCAGATCACGGGCCAGGCCATTGCCTGATCCGCAGGGAATGATTCCGAGGCGGGCCGTGGTTTTCATCAGCAGCGAGGCCACTTCATTCACGGTGCCGTCGCCTCCGGCCACTACAAAATCCTGAACGCCCTCTTCCAGGTAGCCTCTGATTCGTTCCTCCCGGTCTTTCAACTCTTCCAGGAAAACCACCTGATGATCTTTCCATCTTTCCAGGATATGCTTTTTACTGACCTTTTTTCCTCCACCTCCCGCCACAGGATTTAATATAAATACGATCGTTGGCTTGTTCAATTTTAATCGATATATTTGAAATTCATTTTTTCCGGATACAAAAATGAGGAAACTATTTCTAATATTTATTGCCCTCCTGCTAACTTTTCCGCTGGCGGCCCAGGACAAGTCAGAAATTCTGAATATTCTGAAACGCCAGGAAGGCCATTGGAACAACGGAAACATCGAGGCTTTCATGGAAGATTACTGGAAGTCGCCCGAGCTGAAATTCATCGGGAAAAACGGGGTAACCAAAGGCTGGGACGCTACCAAAGAACGGTACCTTCGTACCTATCCCGACCGGGCCACCATGGGCACCCTTACTTTTGATATCCGGGAAGTAGACTTCCATTCGGACCAGGCCGCCTGGGTGCTGGGAGAATGGAACCTGAAACGCCCTGAAAAGGGAAATATCGGTGGGTTTTTTACCCTTGTTTTCAAAAAAATAGATAACCGGTGGGTCATTGTAAGTGACCACACCAGCTAACCATATAAAATTTACAGAAGAATGAGCGAGAAAATTGCGGTAGGTACCCGGTACGAACATGAATTCAGATTTTCACAGGATGACGTGGTGGCATTTGCCAACCTTACGGGCGACCATAACCCGATTCACCTGGACCCCGAATATGCGGCCACTACTAAATTCAAAACCCCTATTATTCACGGACATCTCAGCAGCAGTGTGTTTACCCGTTTCCTGGGAATGGGAGAACCCGGCGGCCCCGGTTCTATCTACATGAAGCAGGAAACAGAATACCTGAGACCTATGTATGTAGACACCGACTACGTGGTGGTTTTTGAGGTAGCAGAAGTAGACCCCGTGAGACACATTGCCAAAATTTCTACCCAGATCAAAAATAAGGAGACCGGCAAAGTAACCATTCGCGGAATCGGTACCCTGATGAACGAAACCCATTATTAAAACAAAAGGCCGGGCATCCTTACAGGAACCCGGCCTTTTTGCCTCATAAAATCTTCTTACTTACTGTTCTTAATCTCCTGAACTTCGATTCTTGTTGCCTTTGCAAAAGCTGCAATATCCTGCAGTCCTTTTCTTACCCGGGTACCGGCAGCGCCGTTACCTTTGTCGTAAAATTTTTCAAAGTCGTCCTTAAGATCAGTTACCAGATTTAAAAGTTCTGAATACTTGTTCATTGTTTCGCGGAGTTTGTAATTTAACAATTATTTGATTCACATCGCTAAAATACTAATATTCTGATAACATCTATACTTAAAACCGGATTTTTTACATCAAATCTGCGATTTTAGCGTAGTTCAGGACACTAACCTCCCCAATTTACGCATTTCTGTACTGACCGCTGGTGAGTTTTTGCTTCACAATCTCAAAATGCTTCATAGTATACTCCACGTCGTCAAGGGTATGCGCAGCCGTAGGAATTACCCGCAGCAGGATCACTCCTCTAGGCACTACCGGGTATACGATAATGGAACAGAAAATACCCATATTCTCGCGCAGGTCACGGATCAGGTTAGTCACCACAGGCAGGTCATACTCCCCCTGGAGGAATACCGGGGTAACCGGTGAAGTGGTCACACCAATATCAAATCCGCGCTCGCGGAAGCCGTTCTGAAGGGCATTCACGATTTCCCACAGCTTATCTTTATACTCGGGATGCTTCTTAATCAGCTCCAGGCGCTTCATTCCCGCTTTTACAAACGGCATGGGCAGGGCTTTGGCATACGTCTGAGAGCGCATATTGTATTTCAGGTACATGATCACCTCTTTCTTAGCCGCCACAAAGGCCCCGATAGCCGCCATTGATTTCGCAAAAGTACAGAAGTGGATATCCACCTCATTTTCCACACCGAAATGCTCCGGAACTCCGGCACCCGTTTTTCCCATGGTACCAAAACCGTGGGCATCATCCACCAGCAGGCGGAAATCAAATTTTTTCTTCAGTTCTACAATTTTATCCAGGGCACCTACCGCACCTGACATACCGAAAACCCCTTCGGTAATCACCAGGATGCCGCCGTTATTCTCTCCCGCCGTCTTTGAGGCGCGGATCAGGTTCTTTTCCAGGCTTTCCATGTCATTATGCTTGAAGGTATAGGTTTTACCTCCTTTGGCCCGGTGCAGTCTGATCCCGTCTATCAGGCAGGCATGCGACTCCGCATCGTACACGATCACATCATGGATATCCACCAGCGCCTCAATGGCCGACATAAAGCCCTGGTAGCCATAGTTCAGGAGAAAAGCATCCTCTTTCCCTACAAACTGCGCCAGCTGCTGCTCAAATTCTTCGTGCAGGTCGGTATTCCCGGTCATCATCCTCGCCCCCATGGGGTAAGCCAGGCCATATTCTGCCGCCGCCTGTGCATCAGCCTCCCGTACCTCGGGATGGTTGGCCAGACCCAGGTAATTATTCAGTGACCAGTTCAGCATTTTCTTTCCGTTAAAATACATGTAAGGTCCCAGTTCACCTGAAAGTTTCGGGAAGGAATAATAATGATGTGAATAATGGGCATGGGAGCCGATAGGTCCCATGTTTTTCACTACTTTTTCGAAGATATCTGATGCCATATTGGAAAACTATTTAATTATAACGCTTTTAATTCTGTAATTACCTGCTGAGGGTTAGCTGCATTGAAAACAAAACTGCCGGCCACCAGCACATCGGCTCCGGCATTAACCAGCCGGGCACCTGTTTCAAGATTTACCCCGCCGTCAATTTCAATCAGGGCAGATGCATTTTTCTTCAGGATAAGCTCTTTCAGACGGGCCGTTTTTTCTACGGCATTTTCAATGAATTTCTGCCCGCCGAATCCTGGGTTTACCGACATCAGCAAAACCAGGTCGGCATCTCCTACCACATCTTCCAGTACCGAAACCGGCGTACCGGGATTCAGCACTACCCCGGCTTTACAGCCTGCTTCACGAATCTGGTAAAGTGTACGGTGAATATGCGGACAGGCCTCCTGGTGCACCGAGATAATCCCTGCACCTGCCCTGGCAAAAGTTTCCACATATTTTTCCGGCTGCACAATCATCAGGTGCACATCCAAAGGTTTCTTTGCATATTTTGCAATAGCCTCTGTCACGGGCACCCCAAAACTGATATTGGGAACAAACACCCCATCCATAATGTCTATATGGAACCAATCGGCATCTGACTCATTAATGAGTTCAACATCACGTTGAAGATTAGCAAAATCTGCCGCCAAAACTGACGGAGCAATGATAGGCATGAGTACTGAAGATATTAAACGCCGCAAATTTCACAATTTTTTAAGGGAAATAAAAGAAATATGTTACTTATATGTATGGAACACAGATGACGCAGATTTAGCGGATATGCGCAGAAATTTAAGATTCATAAAAATAAATCATAAAAATCCGCGTCATCTGTGTTCCATTACGTTCCATATTAGCACGGTATCGATATTCGGACTATTTTTGCAGAGATTAATCAGTAGCATGACAAAGAAAATAGAAAACCTTACTCCCGGCCAGATCGTGGCCGAACTGGACAAATACATTATCGGACAGACGGAAGCCAAGAAAAACGTGGCCATCGCCCTCCGGAACCGGTGGCGGAGAATGAACGCCTCTCCCGATATACAGCAGGAGATCATTCCGAATAACATCCTGATGATCGGCTCTACCGGAGTGGGGAAAACCGAAATAGCCCGCCGCCTGGCCAAAATAGCCGAGGCCCCTTTCACCAAAGTGGAAGCCTCCAAATTTACGGAAGTGGGCTATGTGGGCCGTGATGTGGAAAGCATGGTACGCGACCTGGTGGAACAAAGCATCAATATGGTCAAATCCACCAAAAAAGAAGAAGTGAAGATCAAGGCCCAGGAGGCCGTGGAAGATAAGATACTGAATATCCTGATTCCGCCGGTTACCCAGAAAAACCAGGATATTTTACAGGACGGGAAAACCGAGCACGAGATCAACCAGGAAACCCGGGAAGCCTTCAGGGAGAAACTCCGCAGGGGTGACCTTGATCACCGCAAAATAGAGATCGATGTGGCCCAGGCCTCAGCCTCGCCTATAGGCGTGATGGGCGGACCCATTGATGAGGTGTCCATGATGAACATCCAGGAGATGATCGGGGGCATGATGCCCAAAACCAAGAAAAAACGCAAAGTTACTATCGATGAAGCCAGGAAGATCCTGCTGGAAGAAGAGTCGGCCAAGCTGATTGATATGGATGAAGTAAAAGAAGAAGCCATCTGGAAAGCAGAAAACCTGGGTATTATTTTCATTGATGAAATAGACAAAGTGGCTTCATCAGGAGGCAAATCAGGGCCTGACGTCAGTCGTGAGGGAGTTCAGCGTGACCTCCTGCCCATCGTAGAGGGCAGCACAGTGAATACCAAGCACGGCTCCATTAAAACAGATCATATTCTTTTTATAGCAGCCGGGGCATTCCATGTTTCCAAGCCGTCTGACCTCATCCCTGAGCTCCAGGGACGTTTCCCGATACGGGTAGAGCTGGAATCACTGACCGAAGCCAATTTCCTGCAGATTCTGCAGACCCCGAAAAATGCGCTCACCAAGCAATACACGGCCATGCTGGAAGCAGAAGACGTTACGCTCACCTTCCATCAGGATGCCCTGAAAGAAATGGCCGCCATTGCTTTCCAGGCCAATACCGAAATGGAGAACATCGGTGCGCGGAGATTGCAGACCGTGATGTCTTTGCTTCTGAACGACATCCTCTTCGATGTTCCGGAGCGGATCGCCGCAGGCACTTCACTGGAGATTACCCGCGAAATGGTAAATGAAAAACTGGGGAACCTGGTGAAAAACAAAGACCTGAGCCAGTATATACTTTGAAACAGAAAGGGCGCGCATATGCGCGCCCTTTTACCTCAGCGTAATTCCAGCTTCACCTTCTGTGTCTCTGCCGAATTCGGCCCTGTCATGATCTCATATTCTCCCTTTTCCGCCTGCAGTTTCAGATCAGAATAGTAATAAGACAGATCAGACACATCTACCGTAAAGCTCACTTTCACGGTCTCCCCTTTCCGGATAAACACCTTTTTGAAGTCTTTTAATTCTTTGACCGGCCGGGTCACGCTTCCTTCCACATCCCGGATATACAGCTGTACAATCTCCTCTCCGTCAAAATCTCCCGTATTGGATACGTTTACCGTTACAGTGGCGGCTTCCCCCGCTGTGATCACGGCCCGGTCGGTTTCAGGCGCTGAATACCGGAAAGTGGTATAGCTCAGGCCATAGCCGAAAGGATAAAGCGGGGTATTGGGAGCATCCAGGTAATTCGACCTGAATTTTTCAAAGCCCGGCTTCCCGCTGTGCGGCCTTCCTGTATTTTTCATGGCATAGTAAATGGGTATCTGACCTTCATTTCGCGGAAAGGTCACCGGCAGTTTCCCGGAAGGGTTAACTTTACCGTAAAGCACATCCGCCACTGCGTTACCGGCCTCGCTTCCGGCAAACCAGATATTCAGTATGGCGTCTACATGGTCATTCTCCCAGTTTAAGGTGAGGGGCCGGCCTGTAAAAAGAACCAGTACCACCGGCTTACCGGTAGCTACCAGGGCTTTCAGAAGGGCTACCTGGTTTCCAGGTATATCAATTTGCGTACGGCTCGACGCCTCCCCGCTCATTTCGGCTGATTCTCCCAGGGCCGCCACAATCACATCCGCCTGCTTTGCCACCGCCACGGCTTCTTCCAGCATCTCCCGGTCTGAGCGGTTATCTCTGCCCGTGGTTTTCCCGAACATGGCAGCATGGGCATCCATCTGAGGGTCAGAATAAATATTGGCTCCCCTGGCCGTTAAAACCTTCGCCTCACCCACGGCATTCCGAAGCCCTTCCAGCAGGGTAATGCTGTTATTCCGGTCTTCTGATACGGCCCAGGTTCCGCCCATATTTTCTTTATTATTCACCAAAGGCCCGATCAGCGCCACCTTCCGGCCCGGTTGAAGAGGCAATACTTTATTCCTGTTTTTGAGGAGTACAAATGACTTAACTGCCGCTTCACGTGCAAATGCCCGCGTCTGCGCCGTATAGATCTCTTTTGCCGCACGCTCTTCACTGCCGAATTTAAAAGGGTCTTTAAACAGTCCCAAGTCATATTTCGCTGACAGGATACGCCGGCAGGCTGCATCAATTTCAGCTACCGGAACCTTTCCCTCCTTCACCGATTTAGCCAAAGTACTGAGATATCCCTCTCCCACCATATCCATATCTGTTCCGGCCTGTAAAGCCCGGGCCGAGACCTTCTGTAAATCACCTATTCCATGATCAATCATCTCATTTACCCCGGTATAATCAGACACTACCAGCCCTTTAAAGCCCCAGTCTTTCCGGAGCAGATCGGTCAGCAGCCAGCGGTTGGCCGTAGCCGGAATCCCGTCGATTTCATTAAACGAAGCCATCACGGATCCGGCACCGGCGTCAATGGCCGCCTTGTAGGGCGGCAGGTACTCATTGTACATCCGGATGCGGCTCATGTCGGTGGTATTGTAATCCCGTCCTGCTTCTGAAGCACCGTAAAGGGCGAAATGCTTTACACAGGCCATCATGTTTGTATTTCCTTCAAAACGGCCGTCGCCCTGGTATCCCCTGACCATCGCGGCTCCGATCATTGAACCCAGGTAGGGGTCCTCCCCCGCCGTTTCCGCAATCCTCCCCCACCGGGGGTCCCGGCAGATATCCACCATCGGTGAAAATGTCCAGGCAATACCATCTGCCGTAGCTTCCAAAGCCGCGGTTTTAGCCGACCTTTCCACCAGGTCCATATCCCATGAAGCCGCCAGTCCGAGCGGGATAGGGAAAACCGTACGGTAGCCGTGAATCACATCCATACCAAATATAAGGGGGATTTTAAGACGGCTTTGCAGCGCCAGCTCCTGTGCCTTACGCACTTTCGCCGGACCGGAAAGGCTGAAAATCCCGCCTACCTGCCCTGAGCGTATCTTTTTCTCCACATCGGTACTGACGGCAGAACCCGTAGTAGCCTCTCCTCCGGTAACCAGGTTCAGCTGACCTATCTTTTCTTCAAGGGTCATTTTACGCATCAGGTCCCGGATAAACTGATCTTTTACCGTGTCCTGGGCAAAAGCCGGCACGGTGAGCCACAATAAAAATGCGAATTTCTTCATGATGGAAATATTAATTAACGAGGTAATTTAGGCATAAACCTGAAACAAAAAAATGACTTTTGTCAATAGCCGCAGAAACCTGCAATGGGATAACTCCGGCTTTTTTTGTAGGTTTGCGTCAAAATATATCTATTTCAATGGCCTTCAGTAAAAGGTTTGGAGAACTGGTAGAATTCATCGTTATTATTTTTTTAATATTCCTGAAAAACCTCTTTCAGGATTATCTCTATCAGCTCTGGGGGGTAGCCACATGGGAACCCACCCGCAGCGGGTTCTTCCAGGCTTCTTTTGAAACTTTTGACTGGCTTTTATTCTGGGTGTATTTCAGAAAATCTCTCGACTCCTGCTGGAAAACCCTCCTGATGTTTGTGATCACCGTGGTTTTCACTACCATTCCCGACTTTATCCAGCAACCCCTTATTTCTTTGGATTATGACAATCTCATTATAAAATCACTGCTCTATTTTGTCCCTTTCCTGATCTTCCTGTTTCTCAAACGCTCACCTGCCCAGATTTTTTTACCGGTGATGATGGCCTTTATTCCTTTGGTAAACATGGAGATAGCCAATGGCTTTTCAGGAAATCTCTCTTTGCTCAAAACATTTTTCAATAAAGACTTCTGGCTGATAGAGCTCAGCGGCCCCATCTATCTCGATGCGGGCCTCGCCCTGGTTAAAGCCCTCTTCTGGGCCGGCTTTGCCATCCTGTTTTTCGAGATCAGCCACCAGTTTTTTGCCTTAAGATCCTGGCGACTCAATGTACAGATGCCTCTCCGGAAAGGGAGCCTCCTGTTGGTATTTATTGTTTTCAAAACGCTGATATACTGGTTTGTGGGCTCACTGATCATTGCCCTCCTGGGCAATACCACGCTCCCTCTCTTCAGCAACAAAGCCGGGCTTCTGCTGAACATGGTGGGTTTCCTGGCTTACCTGATGATCTGTACTCTCTACTTCCGCAAATACATGACCATGTATTTTTACGATAAATGCGGGCATTCCAACTGGCTGTACCCCTTCTTTTTCCTGCCTTTTGCCGATGTGGCAGCCATGGCCATCCTGCTGATTCTGCCGCCCCGGCACATCCGTACGTTTTTTGAAGCAGGTTATACCAAAGAACGGTTGGTACTGCTGGTGTGCTTCCTGCTGGTGGGTTACGCAATTGTGGAACTGGTCACCGGTATCCTTAAAATACCCGAATCGCAGTCCGGTATCCGGGGTGCCCTCTTCACTGCCCAGGTGTTTATCCCGCTGTTATCTGCCGTGGGCATTACCCTTTCGCTCAAAAGCAAAACGGCCTACCGGGTCCTTCTGACCTTTTTAATACTGATGTTGCCTGTATTCTATTTTTATATTCTTACTCCCCGGGTAGAAAATACCCTTAAAATAGAAAAGCTGGTCAGCATGGTATCCGTTTACCTCAACATCGGCCTGCTGGTAGCCTTCTTATACCCGGTGCTTAATTTCAAATCCTTTCTGAAACTGGATTAAAAACAGCCTCTTACTGTAACCTTTTCCACTTTCACCGGTTTTATTGGAAAATTGCAACCTTTTGAATCCTGTACCGTCTTTGATTTAATACCAAAAAAAGGGCCGTTCATCACATTTTGAAACAGTATTCAGACACAAAAAATAATTTTGTTCAGGTAATATACAATATCTACCTAAAACTATAGTTAATCAATCAAAACCGTATTAACCTATTAATGCATATATGAAAAAAATTTTGCTATTACTTTTTATCTCATTTCAGGCCCTTTCCCAGAATTACAGTATCAGAGGTTCACTCACAGACACTACCGGCACTCCGCTGGAGTTTGCCACCGTGTTTCTCCTGAACCCGTCTGACTCCACCATGCTTACTTTCGGTCGTACAGATGGCGAAGGTAAATTCGAGTTCAAAGGAGTTAAGAAGGCCGATGTGGTTTTACAGGCTACCTTCGTAGGTTACCTCCCACACAAACAACTGGTAAAATTTGAGCCGTCGGTACTTTCCCGTGACCTGGGAGCCGTACGGATGAAGCCCATTGACCAGGAACTGTATGAGGTGGTCATCCGTACTGCCAAAGCACCCATGTCTTTTAAAGGGGATACGGTAGAGTACGATGCCAGCAAATTCAAGGTCCCGCCGGGATCTACCGTAGAAGATCTGCTCCGAAGGCTGCCTGGCTTCCAGGTAGATGGCGACGGGAATATCAAAGCCCAGGGGGAGAACATCACCAAGGTACTGGTAGGCGGCAAGCGTTTTTTCGGAAGTGACCCCAAGGCAGCTACCAAGAACCTTCCTTCCGAAGCCATCAGTAAAGTACAGGTATTCAATGACGCCTCCGAACAGTCTAAGGTAACCGGGGTAAGCGATGGTACCACGGAAAAAACACTTAACCTGGAGCTGAAAGACGACTTTAAGAAGGGGGCTTTCGGAAAACTTACTGCAGGTGCCGGTACCGAAGAACGGGTGCTCGCCAAAGGAAACTATAACCGCTTTGATGACAAAAACCAGCTTTCGGTGATCGGCTTCGGGAACAACATCAACCAGTCCGGCCTTTCCAATGACGACTACCAGGATTTCCGGGGAAGCCAGTCGTACAACTGGGGGGATAACGTAGACTTCGGTTTTGACTCGGGCGGATACATGGTAATTTGGGGAGATGGAAACAGCGGGGAAAGCCTGAGTATACCTACCTCCTGGGGCCCTGACCGCGGAAAAAGCCAGAATATTGCCGGTGGCTTAAACTATAACTTTGACACCAAAAAGAACAAAATCAGTTCCAATTATTTCTACAATAAGACCTCTCAGCAGCTGGAGCAGGAACAGTTCAGGAATATATTCCTGCCGGGCACTCAATACAATATCCGCAGCCAGGAAAAATACGAGAATACTATCGGGAACCACCGGGGTAGCCTCCGGTATGAGCACGAGCTCGATTCCCTGCGTACGTTGATCGGCTACGTAAACGGAAGATTAGCTGACCGCGATCAGTTCTCCGATGTAAGACAGCAATATTTTAACCTGGGCAATGAGCATTTCCGGAACCAGAATCCTTATTCTACCGGTGACGGCTTTACGGCGAATATGGAAAGTTCAGTGCTCTTCCGGAATAAGTTTAAGAAAAAAGGCCGCTCCTTCCTGCTTTCAGGTACCTATACCTTCAATAATAACAACACAGACGCCCTCCAGCGTTCTGACATCCAGGAGCTTATTGTAGGAGGCGAGAGCTTCCCCATCACTGATTCAGCCGCCGTTAATATTAATCAGCTGGCAGTAGGCCTGAGCAAGGCCTCCGTGCTGAAATCAAGCGCCATGTATGTGGAACCTATCGGGAAGCTGTTTACCTGGGATATCTTTGCCAATATCAGCCGGACCCTGCAGAGCATTGACCGCGACGTATTCAGCCCGCCGGTAGAAACCGGGGCTAACCGTAATGACGCCCTGAGTGTATTCTACGACAATACCATTAATTACAAACGGGTGGGCTCTTCCCTGCGTTATGCGAATAAAGGTACCTTTGCCATGCTGGGACTGGCCGCACAGGGCATCAGCCTGAACGGACAGGTGCTGAATAACCAGGGCGGGCTGGAAAGGGCATCCGTTTCCAGTACCTATCCGGCACTGTTACCTATTGCCACCTTCCGGTACAGTTTCTCCAATACTTCGCGGATACATGTTTCAGCAGATGTTAAAGAATCGGCACCTACCATTAACCAGCTGCAGCCCTTCACGGATAACTCCAACCCCATGTTCCTGACCAGTGGTAATCCCGACCTGAAACCTTCCCGTACCAGCACGGTCAATGCCTTCTACAATGTGTATGACCCGGCTACATTTTTCAGCATCTGGACCAGCGTATTCTATCGTTCTTTCAGAGACCGCATTGTCTATAACCGCCAGATCAGTGAAGACCTCATTACCTTCTCCTCTCCTGAGAACATCCGGGACGGGGGGGAATCGGTCAGCGCTAATATTGGTATAGGTTTCCCGATAAAAAAGAACAAAATCATGGCTGACGTGGGCATTAATGCCGGTGTTTCCAACACTCCGCTGTATATCAATGAAATTTTGAACAATAATAATTCCAAATTTTATGGAGCCAATCTCTCCCTGAACCTTACCCCGGTTTCCTGGCTATCCTGGTTTATTTCAGGAGACTTCGGGAATAACTATACCGAATATTCCATCTTTAAACAGCAGAATCAAACGTACAAAAGTCAGTCGTTTAATTCCGACATTAATATCCAGCTGCCGAATAAGTTCTTCATCACTTCGCGTTTTAGGTACTCTCACCAGCTGAATGAGCGGATCAACTTCGATCAGCATCTGCCTATCCTGGGGCTGAACGTGTACAAGATATTCGGAAAGAAAAACCAGCATGAGATCCGGATCAGCGGAAATGACCTGTTTAACCGTAACCTGGGGATAAACCAGTCGGTTTCCAGCAATGAGGTTTCCTATACCAACACCGTTACCTTATCAAGGTACATCATGCTCAGCTACTCTTTCAACATGAGAGGGATGAAGACAGAACTGAAAAGAAACAGGTGGGAATAGATGGATTTAGATATCAGAAGTTAGCTGTCAGAATCAAACAGCTAACTTCTAACAGCTAACTTCTAACCGCCAAAAATTTATAAAAATGAAAAAGATACTCATATTATTATTGATCACTACCGCCCTTCAGGCACAAAAAACAGCCGGAACCATTCGTTATGAATATTCGCAGGACTGGCTCAAGAGCATTGAGAAAAACAAGTTCATGAACAATGAGCAGAAGCAACGGGCCCTCCAGACCTGGAAAAATGATGAGGCTTATAAAACCTACACCCAGCTGACCTTTAATAACGAGGGCTCCTGGTATGGAGTGGCTGCTGATGAACGCGGGAACTCCTGGCAAAAGACCGAATACTGGGTAAGGCGTGATTTTACCAACAATAAGGTATTGGAAACACAAATGATCAGCGGTAAGGTATATATTGTGGAAGATTCGCTTTACACCTTCCCCTGGAAGATCAAAAGTGAGATCAAAGAAGTAGCCGGTCACCTCTGTATGCTGGCCACTACGTATGATTCTCTACGCAATTATTCCATTGAAGCCTGGTTTACTACTGATATCCCGCTGAGCATAGGGCCGGAAGAATTTATGGGCTTACCGGGCGCTATCCTGGAAGTGAACATTAACGATGGAGTAACCGTCATCACGGCCACCGGCATTACTCCGGATCCGAACCAGGCACTTCCCCCGCTCCCCAGGAAAGTAAAAGGGAAACGCTATACCAAAGCCGACTACCAGGCAGCGGTGATCAAATATGTAAAAGATATGGAGGCTGCACGGCAGATGCCGTGGGGGTTAAGGTATTAAAAGCAGAGAGTTCCGGGTGGAACTAATTAGTCGGAACCCGGAACTTTCCTCGCCAGATACTTATAAAACAAAGACCCCTCCGTATCGGCCATATAATTCCAGATCACGGGATTATCCGGGTGGGTCACCGTCTTAAAAGGGTCCCGCGTTAAAACATCTTTGTGCTTGATCCGCCGGAGATCTTCTCCCACCTCGCGGAATTTTTCATTTTCAGATTCCAGCAGCACTTCATCCAGGTCAGTACGGTAGCTCAGGTTGGCATAGCCGGTTCTGAACATCGACATCCCCGTTTCAAAGGTAAAATGGGCCACTCCGGCCACCAGGAAATACACCACCATGGCCCAGCGGGTTACTCCCCTTTTCTCTTCGATCACCAGGCGGATGGCCAGCAGCATCAGGATAAAAAAGGCGGGCATGGAAACCCGGCCCGGGAAGTCCATCCCGTTACCCTGCTGAAAAAACGGTAAAGGAATCAACACCAGCACGGCTATCCAGTACAAAGGTTCATTGCGGTATTTCGGGAGCAGGATCAGCGCTACAATTCCCCAGGAAAGCATCATGAAGGCTACAAAAATTTTGAGGCCGGGAAACGGGATGTATTGAAATTTCTGCCCTGCCTGGTTACTCTGCAGGTAAATATAGGTCAGTAAAACTACCGCTGCAGCCCCTAAAATATTCTGAAAGCTGACGTACGACCCGATAAACTCCCGGGTATCCCGGAACTTTCCGTAATCCCTGAAAAGAAAATAGAGAATAAAAGGGAAAAAGCCCACAAAGCAGAAAGGGCTCAGAAACAGGGTAAAGCTGTACACAAAAAGCATATTTTTAGGCGGGATCCTGTTCAGGATCAATAGCATAACGGGCCAGGCCGTCATAGACTGGTTAAAAATCCAATAGATAGATCCCAGGTTACTATTGGCATACAGCCGCATCCCTGCCCAAAGGTAATTGCCTTCCGTTCCGAACTTATCCAGGGGATATTTGATAAGTGCTCCTATAAAAAACAGCGTACCCCAGGCAAAAAACATCATCAGTACTCCAAAAGAAAACCGGTTCAGGTATTTTCCCAGCTGGTACAGCACAATGAGCGTGCCCAGCACTGTCCAGAAATACAGGAAGAATTTCCCGGCAGCCATTCCGAACAGCTTGCCCACCAGGGCGGCCGGAAGGTAATAGCCCAGGTAGTAAGTCATGATGGTCTGTTTCCCGTTCAGAAAATGCCCCTCAAAGCCCTGCACTTTATATATCACGGGCCAGGAATAATGGACCAGGTCATTAAACAGGGCATTACGGTAAGGGAAATCCTCGTTCTGATAGGTATAGGAGCCGATTCCTGAAAAAAAGACAATGACCACCACGATCATCACACTCCAGAAGGCCACCTTTCTGCTCAGCCTGACAAACTGCCTGGGTTCAATCAGCCGCCAGGCCAGTATCAGGCTGAGGGTGACGGTCCCCCCAAAGGCCAGTGCAGCTATCCAGTTTAACCATAAGATGGCAAAAAGAATAAACGGCAATACAATATAAAAATAGGTCAGACGCGTCATCCATAAATCAATGGCAGATCTCATAGATATTATTCATTTTCGTGATCTACAGCAGGGATCTCTATTTTTGCCCTGCCCGGTAACAATTCCAGCTCCCAGTTCATGCTGGAAGCCATCTGTTTCATCATCAGCTGAAGCTGGTTGGCAGCTATGACCGGCAGCTCGCTCTCCTCCGCCTTCAGCTTGATCATACCCTTTGCTTCTGACAGAATAGTGGTATAATCTTCCTGCTTCATCTGGTTCACAAAACCCTGGTTAATGTCGTAAAACTTATAATCCGTATCAATGGAAAGTACTTCAGCCGGGGCAAACTCCTCAATCACCAGCCGGCGGCTTCCGGGCGAACGGCTGAACCTCATTTTGGCAAAATCATAGCCCACTGACACCTTGGCCTTAACTATTATAAGTGCCTTATTCGTGGTTTTGAACAGCCCCCAGAAATCTTTTTTGGAATTATGATCGTAAATCTCAGTAAAATATCCTTCTGCCAGCACCACCTTAAACACCTGCTCTATTTTTTCCAGGAGTACATTCGCTTCTACCCGTATGCTTTCCTGCTTGTTGCTTTTCAGTTTTTTCCCGTACATCCAGTTGAAAACCTGCCACGCCGCTATGGTCCCCACACCCAGTGCAATCACAAAAATTCCGAAGTCCATCATAGGATTTACGCATATAATTATCACAAACTTATATAATTTTGTTGGAAAAAGCCGAAGAATTGAAAGGTAATCTGGTAGTGATCGCGGGGCCCACGGCCGTAGGTAAAACGGATTTATGTATTCGTCTGGCCCAACACTTTGATGCTGAAGTTATCTCATCCGACTCCCGCCAGCTTTATAAGGAAATGCAGATTGGCACCGCCAAACCCACCTTTGAGGAAATGCAGGGGGTACGTCACCATTTTATAAACTCGCATTCTGTGAGCGAGCTTTACAGTGCCGGCGACTTTGAACGGGATGTGGACCGCCTCCTGGCAGAATACTTTCAGAAAAAGGAGGTAGCCATTCTTTCAGGGGGCACGGGGTTGTTTGTCCGGGCCGTAACCCATGGTCTTGATGATATGCCTTCGGCGCCGGAAGAACTCCGGGCAGAGCTGATGCGGCGCCTGGAAGGCGAAGGGCTGGAAGTGCTTCAGAAAGAGCTCATGACCCTCGATCCGGCGGCCTGCCGGGAGATGGATATACAGAACCCCCAACGGGTGGTCCGGGCATTGGAAGTATGCCTGAGCACCGGGAAGCCTTTTTCAGAATTCCGGGTAAAAAGTCCCAAAAAACATTCCTGTAATCTAATCAAAATCGGCTTGGAAAGGCCCCGGGAAGAGCTGTATGACCGCATTAACCGCCGGGTAGACCTCATGCTGGCCCAGGGCCTGACAGAAGAAGTCAGGTCACTCCTGCCCTTTGAAAATAAAAACGCCCTGCAAACGGTAGGCTATAAAGAAGTGTTCGGTTATCTGCGGGGCGAATACGACTACCCCGCCATGGTTGAGCTCTTAAAAAGAAACACCCGCCGGTATGCCAAACGGCAAATGACCTGGTTCAGGAACCAGGATGCTTTTGAATGGTTTTATGCGGAAGATGAGACAGGAATCATAGAATACATCCGAAAAAATCTTGTACTATCAAACTGAATGGATTTCAGGGAAAATATAATTCTCATACGATGAAAGTCAGATGAATTGTGTATTTTTGTTAAAACCCACGACAACAATGAGCACAGCATTAATCCTATCGCAAAAACACATTGAAAACCGCATTTTTGCCCTCCGGGGAATGCAAGTAATAATGGATCGGGATCTGGCGGAAATGTACGGCGTTTCTACAAAAAGATTAAACGAACAGGTAAAACGAAACCTGGAGCGTTTCCCCGACGATTTTATGTTTCAACTCACTCAGGAAGAATGGGAATTTTTAAGGTCGCAAAATGCGACCTTAAAAATCGGAGGTTCTCCTTTACAAAATATACCCAAAGAAAATAAGCAGGGAAAGCATAGTAAATACATTCCTTTTGTGTTCACAGAACAAGGCGTAGCCGGATTATCAGGAGTTTTGAAAAGTGAAACCGCCGCCAAAATCCATATTGCCATTATGCGGGCTTTTATTTCTATGAGAAAACTTATCCAGGAAAATCAATTAATTTATCATCGCTTAGACAGTATTGAACGCAAACAACTCGAAACCAACCAAAAGTTTGAACAAGTATTTAAGGCTCTCGAAAGTAAGGATATGATTCCCACCCAAGGCGTATTCTTTAACGGCCAGGTCTTTGATGCCTACGAATTAGCTTCCAAAATTATCCGTTCAGCAAAACAATCCATTGTATTGATAGATAATTATATAGACGAAAGCACTCTTACACAGTTAGCTAAAAAGAAGGAAGGGGTGAGCGTACAGATACTCACCAAAAACCCGGGAAAGCAGCTAATACTTGACATACAAAAAGCAAATGAGCAATATGGGAATTTTACATTCCGAATATTTACACAAAGCCATGATCGGTTCCTGATTATTGACAATACAGAAATTTACCATTTGGGGGCATCTTTAAAAGATTTAGGAAAGAGGTGGTTTGCTTTTTCTAAAATGGACAAGGGGTCTGTAAGCAGTATTTTAAACTCAATAGCAATAGCATAAAAAAGCCTCCCCTACTGCATGCAGGGGAGGCTTAATCCGGGAGTCGGTTACTTCTTCGTTCCTTCGAATGAACTGTTTTCTACCGTTAATGTGACTCCCTTTACCGCTCCGGACTCATCTCTCTTAAATTCAAGAGTACCACCATAGTCCTTCAGAGAGAATGTGTCCTTTTTATCTGTTGCAACCAGCTCCGATTGCCCTGTTTCTGTCTTTCCAACCAAAACATCGCCACTTTTTTCGATTTTCAGATTTTTAATGGGTGAATCCTCTGCAAACTGGTATTCCCCCACATAATCATCATTAACCACCACCATTACAGATGATCTTTTTTCCGGTGTGAAACTGATCTCCGCAAAAGATGCAGTCCCCATCATCAATAACGCCATTAAAACTGATACTCTTTTCATGATTTTAAAGTTTAAATGAACAATTAGTTTTCGGCTATACAACGCCCATTAATTTATTGATATTGAACAAATTGCATTAAAATTAGCTTAATTAAAAATTAAATTCAGCTTAAATTCCGGGAAACTGTATGCCCGAAATCCAAAAAATAACCACCGTTTGTTTTGAATCATCTTACCCTCTCCGAACCAAAGTTTTTCGTAAATTTGCGCTTTCGAAATCATTTATCTTCAATACGTGACATTCATTTCAGAGCTGGAGCAAAGACGCACTTTTGCCATTATTGCCCACCCCGATGCCGGGAAAACTACGCTTACCGAAAAACTTTTACTATTTGGCGGAGCCATTCAGTCTGCCGGGGCCGTAAAATCCAATAAAATCAAGAAAACGGCTACTTCCGATTTTATGGAAATTGAAAAGCAGCGGGGAATCTCGGTAGCCACTTCCGTGATGACCTTTGAATACGGTGGTCGTAAGATCAATATCCTGGATACACCCGGTCACAAAGACTTTGCCGAAGACACTTACCGGACCTTAACCGCCGTAGACAGCGTCATCCTGGTGATTGACTGCGTGAAAGGGGTGGAAGAGCAGACTGAAAAGCTGATGGAAGTGTGCCGTATGCGCGACACCCCCGTGATTGTCTTTGTCAACAAAATGGACCGCGAGGGAAAAGACCCCTTTGACCTGCTGGATGAGCTGGAACAGAAGCTGGACATTAAAGTACGGCCTATCACCTGGCCGGTCAACGGCGGAAGCGACCTGAAAGGGGTTTATCACCTCCTGGACCAGCAGATGAATTACTTTAAGGTAAACAAAACGCGCCTGGAAGATGACGTAAAGGCCATCGCCCTGGACTCTCCTGACCTGGAGCAGAGCGTAGGCGATAAGGACGCCGGTCAGCTGCGGGAAGACGTGGAGATGATTGAGACCATATATGAATCTTTTGACACCGGAGATTACCTTAAAGGGAAGGTGGCCCCGGTATTTTTCGGCAGTGCGGTGAACAGCTTCGGTATTAAAGAGCTGCTGGATACCTTCTGTAAGATCAGCCCCGCCCCTATCGCGCGGATGACCAACGTAAGAATGGTAGAACCTACGGAAAAGAAATTTACCGGTTTTGTATTTAAAATTCACGCCAATATTGACCCGCGTCACCGCGACCGCATCGCTTTCCTCCGGGTTTGCTCCGGTACCTTTGAGCGGGGTAAATTCTATAAGCATGTACGCTTAGGTAAAGATCTCCGTTTTTCTAACCCCTATATGTTTATGGCCGATGCCAAGGAAGTAGTGGAAGAAGGCTATCCCGGCGATGTGGTGGGCCTTTACGATACCGGTAATTTCAAGATCGGCGATACCCTTACCGAGGGCGAACAGATGTATTTTACCGGTATTCCGAGCTTTTCTCCCGAACTTTTCCGGGAGGTGGTCAATACCGATCCGCTCAAAACCAAACAGCTCGACAAAGGCATTTCCCAGCTGGCCGAAGAGGGTGTAGCCCAGCTCTTCACTCTTCAACCCGGAAACCGGAAGGTCATCGGTACCGTAGGGGAACTCCAGTTTGAGGTGATTCAATACCGTCTTCTGAACGAATACGGCGCCTCCTGCCGCTTTGAGTCACGACCCTACAGCAAAGCCTGCTGGATCACGTCGGAAGACCCCGCCAGACTGGCCGAGTTTATCCGCCTGAAATCCAATTATATCGCCTACGATAAAGATGAAAACCCGGTATTTCTTGCTGAAACCGACTGGATTCTCCGGATGAATAAAGAGAATAACCCCGAAATCGAATTCCATACCACTTCGGAATTTAAGCTGCAGGGGGTATAAGACGGTTAGATTTGAACGTCAGGCATCCAAAATTCAGGACTTTGTCTTAAATTTGATAAATCAATAGGGATGTTTATGCGTGCAATTTTCTTGTTTATCTTTTTATCAGTTCATTCAGTATATGCCCAAACGGCCTTTGAAATGAATCAAAAGCTGGGCCGCGGAGTCAACATGGGCAATATGTTTGAAGCACCCTCCGAAGGTGCCTGGGGCAACCCGTACCGTGATGATTACTTTCAGCGGATTGCAGCACTGGGTTTTGACCATGTGAGAATTCCCGTCACCTGGGATGTACCGGCCAGGGCGCAGCAAACTTCCCCCTTCACCCTTGACCCCGTATTTCTCCAAAGAATAAAGCAGGTGGTAGATCATGCCCGCAGTGCCGGCCTGGTGGCCATTATCAATATGCACCACCATGATGAGCTCTTTGAGAAACCGGAAGAATCCAAAGCCCGCTTTTTAAGCCAGTGGGCACAAATCTCCGATTACTTTAAAGCCTATGACTCCAACCTGCTGTTTGAAGTGCTTAACGAACCGCACGGAAACCTCACACCGGAAAAGTGGAACCGGTTTTTCAAAGAAGCGCTGCAGGTGATCCGTGAGAAAAACCCGCAACGCACCGTACTGATGGGCATAGCAGAATACGGCGGCCTGGCCGGGTTGTCGCAACTGGAAGTTCCGGAAGATGATCATCTCATTCTTACCATCCATTATTACGAGCCTTTTTCTTTTACGCACCAGGGAGCCGAATGGGTGACCGGTTCCGAACCCTGGATGGGCACCCTGTGGGAAAACACGGATCGCGAGCAGGAACTGGTGAAAAAACAGTTTCAATACGCTCAAAATTTTGCCCGGGAGCATAACCTTCCCGTTCATATCGGTGAGTTTGGAGCGTATAACAAGGCTGACATGAAAAGCAGGTTATTATGGACCAGTTTCCTGGCCCGCTGGTTTGAAGAACAGGGCTTTAGCTGGGCCTACTGGGAATTCAGCGCAGGTTTTGGTTTTTTTGATCCCAAAACCAACCGTGTAAATGAAGAACTGGTTAACGCCCTTCTTCATGACCCCATGCCGGAACCCGTAAAAACTGTCACGGAAACAATCTACCAGTCTGATTTTTCGCAGGGGAATCACGGCTGGAACCTGCAGGTAGCCGAACCGGCCCGCGCCACCATGGACCGGAGCTCCGGAGCCCTCAGAATTACGGTGGAGAAAAACTCTGCTGAGGCCTGGCACGTGCAACTTACCCGGGGAAATGTCCCTCTAAAAAAAGGGAAACAGTACCTGGTAACCTTTGAAGTGGAAGCTACTGCAACGCAGGCCATATCCGCCTATACGGGCATGACCCGCTCACCATGGACCAGCTACTCCGGGTTTTCTTCTTTCACCCCGCAGGCCCAAAAACAGTCTTTTGACTACCTGTTCCTGATGAGTAATGAAGATGATTCTGCCGCACGCCTGGTTTTTGATATAGGCTTCAGCACCGGCATTACCTTTCATTCCATCCGGATAGCGGAGATCGTCACAAATGAAGAAGTCATCCTCTCTGTATCCCCATCTGAGAAAGTAGTTCTGTACCCTAATCCGGGCCGTGATCAGGTCCGCTTTTCGGGTATTCCGCAGGATGCTAAAACTGAACTGATCAACCTCAAAGGCGAAACCCTCAGAACCCTTACTACCGAAGAGCTCCGGAAAGGCAGCTTCAGCATTAAGGGGCTCCCCGCAGGGCAGTATTTTCTACGGTTTAACGATCAGGCAGTCCGGTTGGTTATTCCATAATAAATGATAAATTAGCAGAAAAATTATTCCAACATTCTGCTGTCAGTACCCCATTACTATGAAAAAATACCTGGTCTTTCTTCTCCTGCTGGTCACGCCGGTTATTTATGCACAAAAAGCAGACACCGTAGCCGTTCAAAGCCCCTCCATGAACAAAGCCATTAAGAATGTGGTTATACTTCCCGAAGATTACGGCACGGTGCCCGGGAAAACCTACCCCGTGCTTTACCTTCTTCACGGCTATAGCGGAAACTACGCCAGCTGGATCAAAATCAGGCCTGAGTTGCCCCAAATGGCCTCCCTCCACGGCATGATCATTGTTTGCCCTGACGGACAGAACAGCTGGTACTGGGACAGCCCCAAAGAACCGTCCGTAAGGTTTGAGACTTACGTAAGCGGGGAGCTGATTAATTATATGGACAAAAACTATGCTACCCGTGCCGAACCGGCCGGCCGGGCTGTAACCGGTCTGAGCATGGGTGGCCACGGAGGCTTGTGGCTGGGTATACGTCACCAGGATATTTTCGGCGCCTGCGGATCCATGAGTGGTGGAGTGGACATCCGGCCGTTTCCCGATAACTGGGAAATGAAAAAATGGCTGGGAGACTATGCCGATCATAAAACCCTCTGGGAAGAGCATACCGTTATTAATCAATTGCACAAAATACGCCCCGGGAAATTACAGATGATCATCGACTGCGGCACAGGCGACTTTTTCTATGCCGTAAACAAAGCCCTTCATGAGAAGCTTCTGTACTTCAATATTCCTCACGATTACATTGAGCGACCCGGCGTCCATAACAGTGCTTACTGGAATAATGCCGTAGATTACCAGGTGCTCTATTTTGCCAAGTTCTTTAAGGCGGGAAAATCCTGAATGGTCAGGCATTTCCGATCATTACGGTCCATTCCCGGACTTCCCATCCGGTAATGAGGCCGTTTTTAACATAGGGGTCGTTCCGGGCAAATTCCCGGGCCACATCAGGGTTGTCTCCTTTGAATATCAATACGGCCCCGTCAGCAGGATCTGCCAGTGCCCCGGCCATCACCAGGCGACCGTCTTCCTGAAAATCCAATGCATATTTCAGATGCTCTGCCCGGTAGGCCGTTCGCTTTTCCACGTAATTCGCTACCGTTTTATAAAACAGGATATAGTATTTCATGTGTATAAGTTCTTAGCTGTTAGCCTTTAGCTATTAGTAGTTAGCCGCGGCAGACTGCTATTATTCATCAGGCGGCTAATTTCTGACTGCTGACTACTAATAGCTCATGGCTATTTCACACGTATATTTTTTACCTTTCGGCTACTCCACCCGGATACTGTAAGCCTGAATAAGCGGCGGGTTTTCCGGAGACAATGTAAAATGCACCTTCAGATTCGCTTTTTCACCTTCCAGGATAAAGGTTCCCCGTAAAGCATTCTCTGCCACGATCTCATGCATTTTCCGGATAGGGCCGGCTTTAGCAAACGCCGCTTCGGTCTCTTCCTTCAGCAGGTCAGTAAAGTAATCACTGAAAAAATTCTCCGCAAAAATGCCGGAGTCTTCGGCCTTCTCCCAGGAAGGTAAAAGTGCCGCAAGCTCCTTTTGCCGCTGTTTCAGGATAGGCGAAACCGGGAATGCCTTCGCCTCCAGGCCTGCTGCGGCCACTACAAAAGGTAAAATCTCATTATTCAGCAGGGCTGCACTTCCATAGGTGCCGTTGGTAAGGGTAACAATACCCACCCCGTATTGAGGCAGTATTTTCCAGTCGGAGCCATACCCCGGCAATCCGCCTGAATGCCCTACCATGCTGATATTGTCGCAGTTCCGGTCCAGCCGGAGCCCGTATCCGTAATGCGACACATTCGCACAGGCCTCACCCTTACCTGTAAACCCGCGCCGGTTCAGGCTGTTAAAATTCCAGGGATAGTGCATTTCTTTTACCGAGCTCTTTTTCAGCACTGAAGAAGGGGCTGCATCGGGCCGGTAAGCCGCCTGGTGAAAGGCCATATAGCGACAGAAATCTTCGGTAGAGGTAAGAATTCCTCCCATAATACCATAAGCGCCGTCACCTTCAACAGGCTGTTCAATGAACTTTCCTCTCAGCCAGCGGTAGCCCTTCACCAGCTGTTTTTCAGGAACGCGGGTATAATCCCAGTAGGTATCCTTCATGCCCAGTGGTTTCCAGATATGATCGGCAATATACGCCTGGTAGGTCTGTCCGCTAACCTGAGCGATAATGTACCCCAGCATAGCAAAAGCCATATTGCTGTATTCATACTGCACGCCCGGTTCAGTAGAAAAGGAGATTCCTTTCCGGAACATGTCCAGCATTTTTTCGGTGGAAATACCCAGCTGGCGGTCGCCCCACGGATTATCCTCCGGGAAGCCCGCCGAATGGGTCAGCAGGTGCCGTATGGTGATATCTGGTGCATCCGGTGCATATTTTTGTCCTTTCAGCTCCGGAATATACTTCTCTGCAGGGTCATCCAGCCTTAATTTCCCGGCATCGCGAAGCTGCAGTATAGCCACGCCCGCGAAGCTCTTGGACATGGAGGCGATCCGGTAAACCGACCGGCCGTCAGGCTGCTGCCCGGTGGTATGATGGATTACGCCTTCATAGTGGGCATGCACTATTTTACCGTCCAGCACCAATGCATACGAAACACTGGACAAATGATTCTTCTCTCTGAATTCCCTGAAACGGGCATCCAGGTCAGGCACAATCTTGCGGATTCTTTCTTCGGGCGTCTGGCCAAAAGTGCCGGTTACACCTATCCACAAACAAAAAACCAGGTTAAGATACTTCATAAGCGCATGATCAACGGATAATTGTAAATGTACGCATAAAAATCAAAAAAATCCATTTGGAATCCGCACCCCTACCCTATCTTTAAATAAAATATAATTCCGGCTATGTTCTATCTCTCCCGCATCCTGGTGGTTTTCTGTGGATTCTTACTCATTTCTGCTAAAAAAGAACCGCAGACCAATGTCATTGTAATCTATTTTGACGACATGGGCAATGGCGACATCGCCCGTAACGGGGCTATAGGCTATGAAACACCTCATTTTGACCAAATGGCGCGTGAAGGCATGTATTTTTCCCAGTTTTACTCTCCGCAGGCCGTATGCACAGCCTCCCGGGCGGGCCTGATGACCGGCTGTTATCCTAATCGTATCGGTTTCAGTGGTGCCATTGATCACACTGCCCGCATCGGGCTGAATCCCGCTGAAGAAACCATTGCTGAGCTGCTGAAGCAGAAAAACTACGCCACCGCGGCTTACGGCAAATGGCACCTGGGCCACCATGCCGAATTTCTGCCCACCCGCCACGGTTTCGACGAATTTTTCGGCATCCCCTATTCTAACGATATGTGGCCCAATCACCCCGTCAACAAAAACTATTACCCGGAGCTTCCGCTGATTGAAAATGAAAAGGTGGTGGAGCTGAATCCTGACCAAAGCCGGTTCACCACTGAATTTACCAACCGGGCCGTCAGTTTTATCCGGAAGAATAAAAATAAGCCCTTCTTTGTCTACCTGGCCCATCCCATGCCGCACGTGCCGCTGTTTGTCTCTGAAAAATTCAAAGGGAAATCCAGACAGGGGCTTTACGGGGATGTAATTATGGAGCTCGACTGGTCAGTGGGCGAAATCCGCCGGGCTTTAAAGGAAAACGGTATAGAAGAAAACACTCTCCTCATTGTCACGTCTGATAACGGTCCCTGGCTGAATTACGGGAACCATGCCGGCAGCACCGGCGGGCTGAAAGGCGGCAAGGGCAATACCTGGGAAGGCGGCCAGCGGGTTCCCTGCCTGATGGTCTGGAAAAACAGGATTCCGGCCGGGCGGGTCAGCCCGAACCTGGCATCTGCCATTGATATTCTACCGACCATCGTGGAAGTCACCGGGGCAAAATACCCCAAAAGCAAAATAGACGGTGTCAGCCTCATTCCCCTGCTGAAAGGCGACTTCTCGCAGGAGCCCCGGAAGAATTTTGTATACTACTACCGCAAAAATAACCTGGAAGCCATCCGTAACGACCGCTGGAAACTGGTTTTTGAACATCCCGGACGCCAATACGAGGGTTTTGCCCCGGGAGACGACGGGCTCCCCGGCAAAGTCAATGAAAATTTCCTGTACGCCGGCGGGCTCTATGACCTGCGCCGTGACCCCGGCGAGTCCACCGATGTCTCCGCCGCCTATCCCGAAATCAAAAAAGAGCTGGAAGCCCAGGCCGACCTCATCCGCCGGGACCTCGGCGATGACCTCCAAAAAACAGAAGGCAGGAACCGCCGCCCTATAGGCCAAATACAATAAAAAAATAATTACACCTCAATAAATAAATAAATAAATAAGAAAGTACCTTATCTCACAAAATAGTCCGTTTGAAAAATTTGATTATAAAAAGAGGCTGAAATTCACATAAACACCTGATAATCAAATTTTTCAAGAGGACATTATTTTGTGAATGTTTTTTTGTTACTTTTTTTCAAAAAAAAGTAGAGCTTTTGATCTGTAACAAATCGAAATACACCGCATCCAATAGCCAAAAACAAAAAGATCATGAAAAAAATCATTGCAGCGCTATTGCTAAGTGTAACTTTCGCCACCGCTCAAAACTCATTCAAAGTAGAAGTATCCGGCAGCGGAGCCCCCGTACTCCTCTTCCCGGGATTTGCCTGCCCCGGAGAAGTCTGGAAAGAAACCGTAGACCGGCTTTCCAAAACAAACGAATGCCATGTATTCACTTTTGCCGGGTTTGGCGGAGTGGCCCCCATTGACACCCCCTGGTTTTCGACCGTTAAAAATGATGTAATGGACTATATAAAGCATAAAGACCTGGCGTCACCCACACTTATAGGGCACAGCTTAGGCGGTACCTTAGGCCTCTGGCTGGCTTCCGAAGGGCCCGGCCGGTTTAAAAAAGTGATCGTGATAGACGGCCTTCCCGGTGCCATCGCCCTAATGAATCCCATGCATAAAAAGGGAGATGTGATCCCTTACGACAGCCCGCAAAGCAAAAGCCAGCTGGAAATGGGCGATGCTGCTTTTGAGCAGATGACCCGGCAAATGGCCTCCTACATGAGTCTAAACAAAGAAAAGCATGCTTTAATTGCCGAATGGATGAAACAGGCCGACAGGAAAACCTACGTGTATGGTTATGTGGATTATCTCAATACGGACCTTCGCGATGATATTGAAAAAATCAATATTCCCGTGGTTGTCATCGGGGCTACATTCCCCAGCCGCGAAATGGTGGAACCCAACTACCATAAGCAATATGAAAAGCTCAAAGGCGTAAAGTTCGAATTTATAGATCACTCCGCCCACTTTATTATGTTCGACCAACCGGCGGCTCTATGGGAAAGAATCGCTGAAAATATCCGGTGAAATGGAAAAACTCTTTAACCGGCTTTATGAAACCGAATATTCAAGGGTATTCCGGCTGTGCAAAGGGTATTTTAACGGTGACAATACCCTGGCGCTGGACGCTACCCAGGAGGTTTTCATAAAAATCTGGGAGAACCTCTCCACCTATAGGAATGAAGCGAAAATCAGTACCTGGATTTACCGGATAGCCGTAAACGTGTGCCTCATGCAGGTTCGCAAGGCCTCCTTCCGGAAAGAACAGAAAGGAGTACCTCTGCCGGAAGTTCCGGCAGAGGCTTCCGAAGACGATAAGGAACAAAAACTAAAAAAGATGTATGCCTGCATCCAATTACTCGACGAGGTGAGCAGAACCATAGTACTGATGATGCTGGACGGGGTGGAATACAGTGAAATAGCAGATATTACCGGCATAAAAGAAGAGACCCTGCGGGTCAGGATCCACCGTATCAAACTGAACTTAACAAAATGTGTATCGAAATGAATTCATTTGAAGATTTAGAAAATATATGGGGCGGCCAGAAGGAAATTTCTCCAAAGCAGGCGGCCATGGAAGTAATTGAAAAAGCAGGTAAAGATTCAGGCAGGATCAAAAAGAAATTCCTGTACACCATCCTGATCCTGGGCATTACCTGCCTGTCTCTCGCAGGGTATATGGTGGTGTATAAAACCTATACCGTCCGGCTGCTGTTTGTCTGTAACAGCGTGATGATCGGGCTTCTGCTTATCCGGATCGGGCTGGAATGGGAGAGCTACAGAACGCTGAACAGGCTCTCCTTTTCCACAAATACGCATCAACTGGTAATGCAAACCGAAAGGTTTTATGCCAGGCGAAAGTACGTTAATTTTATCCTCAGCCCGCTTATTTTCCTGGCCTACTGGGGGGTCTTCTACTTCCTGGAAGCCCCTTTTAAAGAAGCCCTTTCTCCTGCCATGTACAACTATATTATGGTCAGCGGCATGGTTATATTCATTGCTCTGGCAGTGATCATCTTCCGGAGTATCCGGCAGGAAATGGCAATCCTGGATAAAATGAGAAACTACCTGAGCCATCTGCAGGGTTAAAAAGAAAAAGAGGCTGTCTTTTCAGACAGCCTCTTTCAGGGAGGCTAATGGGGTTCGAACCCACGACCTTCGGAACCACAATCCGACGCTCTAACCGGCTGAGCTATAACCTCCGTTTTGGGACTGCAAAAATCGAAAACTTTCGATCAATTACCAAATTTTTTCTTAACAATTTATGGCCGTCAATTTTAAGCCTTTAGCTGTCAGTTAAAAACGCAAAGAATTTACAATTTGCTGGAAGAAAAGCGGTAGCGACCCCGGATATACCCACACAATAAACACCACACCCCATAAGGCTCCCCACATGTGGGCGAGGTGATTGACCCGGTCGGCCTGGCGCCTGTCCATATAAACGGAATACGCCATATAAATAATGGCAAAAACCCAGGCCGGAAACTCTACCGGAATGGGAAAAATCATAAGTTTTGACAGTGGCATCAGGATAATGGAGGCAAAGACCACGGCCGATACCCCGCCGGAGGCTCCCAGGGAATTGTAGCCCGGATTATTCCGGTGCCTGACCTGGTCAGGGATATTAGCGATGATGATGCCCAGGATATACAGCCCCATAAAATAAAGCCCGGCCTGCGGTCCGAAAGACATGCTAAAAATGGTTTCCATGTTGGAGCCAAACATATACAGCACATACATATTCAGCAGCAGGTGCAGGTAATCGGCATGAATGAAGCCGGAAGTCAGCAGCCTGTAATATTCCTTCCGCCGGTTTACCGTGTAAGGATTGTCAATAAAGCGATGAAGAAAGTTGTAATTATTAAATCCGTAAATACTCATAATTACGGTAATAAGAATAATAACGGTAGTTAAATTCATTTGTTCCGGGTTCTGATCTGTTGAATAATAGTTTGTAAATATTCCTTTTGTCCGGGCCGTGGTACGTTCAGTTCTGCCAGGCCACTTTCAGCCTTCCGAAAATAGGCTTCAGCCAGTTCAGTAGCCTCCGTACGGATATTCAGGGCATCATAAATGCTTCTTACTCCCTTCACTTTGGCTTCCGTATCCGTTACAAAAAGCCAGCCCAGCAGGTCTTTCTCAAAAGGGGTTCCTGCCGACTTCTCTACCGCCCGAAGCAGCAGCCAGGTCTTCTTGTTTTCAATAATATCTCCTCCTACCTGCTTGCCAAAAACTTTGGGATCAGCATATACATCCAGGATATCATCGGTCTGCTGAAACCCCAGCCCCAGGTTCTCTCCGATGGTATACAGCTGCCGGCAGGTGTCTTCATCCGCACCGGCCGCAATACCGCCCAGCTCCATGGCAAACCCCACCAGCACGGAGGTCTTCAGCCGGATCATCTCCAGGTAATCTTCTTTGCTTACTTCTGCTTTCTCTGCAAAAAGCATATCCAGCTGCTGGCCCTCGCAAACCTCTGCGGCCGTCCGGCTAAAGCGCTTCATGGCTGTCTTCAGATGCTTCTCGTCTATCCCGCCCAAAAGCTCATACGCCGCTACCAGCATCACATCACCCGACAGAATGGCCCGGTTGGTGTCCCATTTGCTATGCACCGTAGCCTTTCCTCTCCGTAAGGGTGCCTGATCCATAATATCGTCATGCATCAGCGTGAAATTATGGAATACCTCCACCGCCATAGCCGGTGAAAGGGCGCTTTCCCAGTTTTCAGAAAATAAATTGGCAGTAACCAGGGTCAGTAAAGGGCGGATCCGTTTTCCTCCCAAAGACATGATATAACGGATAGGTTCATAAAGTTCTTCCGGCGATTCTCCGTACACATATTCCTCAAACGCCTCCGCCAGAACAGTATCAAATTTTTGTAAAGCCATTCTCCTGAAATTTATGCAAATCTAGCAGTTTTAAATCTACCCGCCAAGCCCGGCCCCAGCCCCGAAGGGGCGCCATCTGCCACCATCCCGCGCAGCGGGATGATGCCCCCCTACCTCTGGCTCCACTCCACCAAGCGATACAACGGATAACTGATCACCACAAAAACCAGCGCAAAAACCGAGCTCCGCTGATCCTGGATAACCGCTCCAATAAGAAAAAGAAAGGAGCAAATCACCAGCAGATACGGCACAAACGGGTATCCCGGCACCTTAAACGGGCGCGCCAGCTCCGGCTCTGTACGGCGAAGCCGTATAAGTGACATAAAGCCGGAAATATAGCTGATGACAAAAAAGAAAACCGCTATATCAGAAAGCATAGAGCACACCTCTTTTCCTGTCAGGATCAGCAAAACGGATAAGCTTACCGTAAAAACCATCGCCAGTGAAGGGGCACCTGAGGCATTTACCCGTTGGGCAAAACGGGGAAACAGGCCGTCACGGCTCATGGAAAAGATCACGCGTGGTGAAAACATCACCTGGGCATTCATCAGCCCCAGGATAGAGATCATCAGGAAAAAGGTCACCACCCGGGCTGACCCATCCCCAAATATATAACGGATAGCATCAGAGGCCGCCAGTTTGGAACCCGCCAGGATATCTACCGGGATCACATACAGGATGGCCGCATTGACCAGCAGGTAAATCACGATGATCATCAGGATACCGTAAATCATAGACCGGGGAAGGCTTTTCACCGGGTCTACATTTTCTTCCGAAAAGTAAGAAGCCGTATGCCAGCCGTCAAAGGTGTAAAAAATAGCCTGTAGCGCCGTGATTATTCCCAGGAAAAGCGCCGGCCGCTCTACTTTTTCTGCCGTCACAGCCAGTGCTTCGTAATCTACATTCCCTCCGAAAACAAAGCAGATCACCACAAAGGCCAGAAGACCCAGCGCCTTCAGAAACGACATGATCTCCTGTGATTTTCCGGCAGACTTGGTGCCGGTAAGATGAAAAAGTACCAGGATCAGCAGCAGGCCTATGGAAAGCAGGCGGATGTAAGGCTCCCAGGCCGGTGCCAGCAGCACCATATATTCACTAACGGTATAGGCTCCGAAAGCCAGTGCCGAAACCGTACCCAGCCAGTTGGAAATACCCGTAAAAAAACCAAAAAACTTACCGAAGGCCCTTCGGGCGTATACGTACCAGGAACCGGCCTCCGGCATGGAAACCCCCAGTTCAATAGCACATAACACCCCCAGGAATGCATAAATGCTCACTACTACCCAAACCAGCATAATAATAAGCGGATCACCTATAACGGCGGCAATAGGCCCGGGCTTACGTAAAATACCCGTACCTATCGTCCCACCTATGGTTACAGCAATCCCGAAGCCAATTCCCAGTAACTTCAGAAGTTGGTTTTTGTCTTTTTCCATTAACTTTTTCTCAGCGCGATCAGGTCACTGAGTATCTTCTCTCCCTCCAGAAGATAGACATCGTTTTCCTTATCTTCTTCCTTGGTTGATTTATTCAGCTTTTTTATAGACTTCCTGTTTTTCTCGGCATCCTCCATTTCTTTCTTCCTGACATCGTAATTCAGGGAAAATTCTTTGATATCCCGGTTCATCCGGTAATCCTCTATATCTGCCACCAGCTCTTTGAGGTCATCATCCACTGTCAGCCTTTTCTTATATTTTTCATTCAGCTTCTGAACCACTTCCGGGTTAATAATTCCCAGCTTCTGATAAGAAGTAGACCGGATCTGGTCATAGGGAAGAGCCCGGTTATAGGCTTTTTCACCCATTTCATCCACATCAAACGGCGATGGCAGGGTGATATCAGGGGCTACCCCTTTGATCTGGGTACTGTTCCCTGTAATACGGTAGAATTTTTCTGAAGTAAACTTCAGCTGTCCGTAGCGGCCAGCCTCCAAACCTCCGGTTCCTACCCCTACAGTGGCGCCTCCCCGCCCGGCACCGGCCACCGCCGGCCTTCTGCCGTTCAGACGGGCAAAATAGCTGTCAAGATTCACCAGTTGCTGTACGGTACCTTTCCCGAAGGAGTTCTCGCCTATGATCAGGCCGCGCTGATAATCCTGTATGGCCCCGGCAAAAATCTCTGACGCCGAAGCGCTGAACCGGTTTTGTAATACCACTAAGGGTCCGTCAAAGGCTACCGACTTATCTTCGTCTGATTCCACACTTCCCTGGCCGATAGAGCTTTTACGCTGTACCACCGGTCCCGACTTAATGAACAGGCCGGTCAGGTCAATGGCCTCTATCAGCGAACCTCCACCGTTATTTCTCAGGTCTACCAGCACCCCGTCCACATTTTGCTGGTTAAAATCTTCCAGTATTTTTTTCACATCGGCTGTGGTACTCTGGAACTCGCCGCCACGATTGGCATATTCAAAATCGCGGTAAAACATGGGGATATCAATCACTCCCAGCTTGTAGGTCCGGTTCTCATGCTCCATATCCACCACGGTTCCCTTGGCTACCGCCTCTTCCAGGTTAATTTTGTCTCTGACCAGGCGTACGGTACGCGGTGAAGAGCCCATAGGTGCCGATGAAGCCAGCAGTTTTAAACGTACCACTGAACCTTTCTTCCCGCGGATCAGCTTGATGGCATCGTCTGTCAGCCACCCGATAATATCCTGAAAATCACCATCATCGCCTTGCGCCACGGCCACAATATAGTCTTCCACATTTCCTTCTCCGCTTTTAAACAGGGGGCCTCCGGGCACAATGCTCTTGATAACCACGTACTCGCCTTCGTTTTGCAGCGAAGCCCCGATCCCTTCAATAGATTGCGACATGGAAATATTGAACTGGTCAGCCGCTGACGGAATCATATAGGAAGTATGCGGATCAAGGTACTCCGTAAATGAATTCATAAAGAAATGGAAGGCGTTCTCCGACTTGTAGGCAGAAGTGCGTTTTTCCATCACACTGTAGCGGTTCTTCAGCGTAGCCACCACCGCCGAGTCGGTCTTGCCGCTCAGCTTAAGGCTCAGGGCCTGGTTAGTCAGTATTTTATCCCATTCTTTATCTAATTCGGCATCGCTTTCGGCCCATTGGGCATTCTCCCTGTCGGTATTGATCACCTGATCAGAATGATAATCAACCGGCTTATCCAGGAATTTCTCAATGTATTCTGACCGCGCCTTATACTTGGACCGGTAAGTATTAAACACATCAAAAGCAGCTTCCAGGTTACCGTTTTTCATGGCTTCGTCCAGCGTATACCTGTATTTCTCGAAGCTCTCTATTTCCGGCCGGGTGAAATATAGTTTTCCACCGTCAATATTACTGAGATAATTGTCCCATACATGTGACGACAGCGAATCATCCAGTGTAAACTTATTAAAATGATAGTCATTCAGAAACTGGGTTACCCGTGTCTGAACTTCGTACTGTACGGAGTCAGGCTTTAAAGCTTCATAGCCGTAATGAGGAGCCTGTGCCCGGCTCAGGGAGCTTGTCAGCCCCAGTAAGATTATAAGAATTCCAGCTTTTTTCATGTGTATAAAATTTTAGCTGTGAGCCGCAGTTGTGAGCTTCTATTCATGGGTCGGTTGGTGTGCCCAATTTCTGAAAGCTGATAGCTGAAAGCTCATGGCTATTTCATAAGTTCATTTTTTTATTCTTTGACAATATCCAGCAGCTCTATCTCAAAGACCAGCGTCTGGTTAGGGCCGATGGCGGGAGGTCCCTGAGGACCGTAAGCCAGGTTTTCAGGAATAAACACTTTCCATTTCGACCCTACCGGCATGAGTTGCAGCACTTCCGTCCAGCCTTTGATCACCTGGGTTAATCCGAGCTCGGCAGGTTGCCCCCTTTTGTAGGAGCTGTCAAACTCGTTGCCATCGAGTGTCCGGCCCGAATAATGCACCTTTACCTGGTCTTCAAGAGTAGGTTTGGCTCCACTGCCCTCCCGGATCACCTGGTATTGAAGTCCGGAAGAAAGTGTGATTACCCCGGCGGCTTCTTTGTTTTTATTAAGGAACGCCTGTCCCTGCTCTTTATTTTCTTTGGCTGTGCGCATGCTCTCATTCATAAAGTAATTCCGGATGAAGTTTCCGCACTGTTCAGGGGTCATCACCGCCTTATCTGCCAATGCAGCCTGTACTGCTTTGGTAAATATCTCAGCATTAATGGCAATATTCTGCTGTTTAAAGGTACCCGCCACATCTACACCTATGGCATAACTGAGTGAGTCGTTCGTTGTTTTAAGCTCCTGGCCCTGAACGTTCAGGCAGCCGGTTATCAGCATAGAAGCAATAAGTAATCGGTTCATTAAAATCAGTCTGATCAATTTAAAAGTATAACAGGTAAATGTCTGTTAACGTAAAATTTCGTTTTTTATTAACATCAAAATTAACAAAAAACATTGAAATCAACAGGTATAATATTTCCTTTGTATTATTATAACCTACTGATTTATGTCTTTTCTTAAGGTATTTAAAAAACCATTGCGGGTATTGGATAAGCCTCACCACTCTTCCACGTTGAGTATCAGGGGCTTTTTGCATTCTATCCTGGTTACCCTGGTAGTGACTTCCCTGGCCTTCCTGATCCGGCCTTTCGGTCTGAAACAACTGGAGGCAGCTGAGTTGACCAACACCGTTATCACGGCAGGCGGAATCACGTTTATCATGATGCTCCTGGCCCAGTTCCTGTTGCCGCTTATCATCAAAGATTTTTATGTGGAAGGAAAATGGACCACCGGTAAGCAGCTGACCCAGCTGCTGATCATGTCTGCCCTGATCTCGCTGGCTACCGTATTCTACCTCCATTCCAAAGGGCTGGCCGCTTTCCCGCTGGATGCTTTTGTACTTTTCGGTCTGAGCATTATTCCCCTGGGCATACTGGCGGTCATCCAGCAGAATATGCTGCAAAATAAGTTTGAACGCCTGGCCCTGGAGAAGAATGAAGAACTGAAAAGGAAGGGAGTGATTAACTCGGAGAACCCCCTGAATGTACTGGCCTTCAGAGGTAACGGACAAAAGCTGAACCTGATCCCGAACCAGTTGATTTATATCCGCCTGGGCGACGTCACCGAATTCTACTACCAGAATATGCTGGGAGTGGAAAAAACCGGCATGAACATTTCCCGGCAGGCCGTTACGGAAGAATTAAAAGGCCACCCCCAGTTTGAAGTTTTCCGGGGCGACATCATCGTCAATGTCAATGCCATCCGGCAGATCAGCGGCTCAGCCCGCGGCTATGATATCGAAATTGCACGGATCGATGAACTGGTGAGAGTATCGCATAAGGATAAGAAGAAGATAGAGAAACTGTGAAATAATGGTTAATTGTTAATGATAAATGGTTAATGTCTTCCCGATCTGGCATTAACCATTTATCATTAACAATTAACCATTATTAAAACGTTTTCATCCACTTATCCTGCGCCTTCATCACCTTTTCTATCACTTCTCTCACCGCGCCACGGCCACCGGCAGCAGAAGTGACGTAATCGGCACGCTCTCTTACCTCTTCCACGGCATCTGCCGGGCAGCAGGCCAGTACCGGAAAGGCATTCATGATAAGAAGATCAGGGATATCATCCCCGATAAACAATACTTCTTCGGCCGGGATGCCTCTCTGAGCCAGGTACGTGGTAAGCACATCGGGCTTTTCTGCCGTACCTACACGGATATATACATCCGAAATCCCCAGCGCATTCATTCTTGAAACAATACTCTCCTGTTTCCCGCCCGAGATCACCGCAATATGATACCCGCTTTTCAGAGCCATCTGAACGGCATAGCCGTCACGTACATTAAAAGTGCGGGTAACGTCATCTTTGGTAACGGTTAATGTGGCATCTGTGAAAACACCGTCTACATCAAAAATCAATGTGCTGATTTTTCTAAATCTTTCTTCCGGGGTCATACCAATATGAAAGACGAGAGCCGGGGCTCTCGTCTGTTATGATTTTAATCTTCTTTTCCTTTGTTAAGCTCTTCCTGCCATTTTTTGAGCTCTTCCCATTTGCCGTCGCGGGCCAGGGCGCCCTGCTCGGGCCAGGTACTCGGGTCATGCATCTGGAAGCGGCTGCCTCCGCCGTCCAGGATCTCTTTCAGCTTCTCTACCGCCGTATTGGCCAACTGATCAAATGAGTAAATCCCCGCATTATTGAACAGCTCCTCTATCTTCGGCCCTATCCCTTCCACTATTTTCAGGTCATCCTTTTTGACCTTTGGCTTTTCCGTCAGGGCTGCTGCCGCAATTCCCGCAGCGGCCACTCCGCCGGCTACCTTACTTTTCCGGCAGGCTTCCAGTTCATTTTCCAGGAAAGTGGTACGGTCCGTAAATTCGCGCTTTAGCTTTCCGTTCTCGCTTTCCAGCAAGGAAATACGGTGATAAAGTTCTTCGGTATGCTTTTGCAGGCGATTACCGGTCAGCCAGCTTAAAAGCCACCATAAAAGAAGTCCGAGGACCAGCAAAAAGAGAAAAAGGTCCCAGGGAAAATTACATAGTAAACAATTTACATTCTCCATAATTTTATTTGATAAGTCTGATCGAAACTCTTCTGTTTTTTTGTCTTCCTTCTACTGTACCGTTATCGGCTATCGGCTCACTTTCTCCTTTCCCGGAAACCTCCAGGTTAGTAGCAGAAAAACCTTCTGCCGTCAGGATATCCCGGACCTTGCCTGCCCGTACTTCTGAAAGCCCCTGGTTCAGCTCGTCAGAACCGTCGCTATCCGTATGCCCTGTCAGGCTGAGCTTTTCATCCGGGTTTTCTTCCAGGTACTTTTTGGCCAGTGCAAGCCAGTCGTTGAGTTCCTTTGTCCGGATGATGTTCGGACTACCCGACTGGAAGTAAATATCCAGCGGTTCAAACAGTGCTTTCTCCGTAGGCGTGAGATCTAACCGGGCAGTATCAATTTCCGTAACCGGAGGAAGAGTCTCCACCACACTTTCATCCGCCGCTACCGCTTCTCCCGTTTTGTCCGCACACTCAGGCCTTCTGACCTGGTTCCAGAACAAACTATACAAAAATGACCCCAGTAAAATCACTAAAGGGATTAAAAATCTGTTCATGATTTGATTTGGGTGTAAATAATTAATAATGAGCTAAAAATAAAGTCTATTTCAGTAAAAACAAACTTTTAAGCTCACTTTTTCAATAAACGCACTAAAAAAATCCCGTTTATCCGGATTTCTTATGGCATGCACCGTATAAGCAGGAATGAAAGGGCAAGATAAGCCCTTAATGATCGGGCAGCTTTTTATACCAGTTACGGTAAAGGATAAAAACGCACAGAGCCAGGACACCCGCCGTTATAATCCCCTGCTCAGGCATCAGTAGCACCATAAAAACCGGCAGCACGGTGATGGCCGTCTGGGCAATGACCCCTACGGCCACATTCAGCATATCTTTCCGGAAGTCTCTGTTCCTTTCAAACGCCGGGTTATCCTTTTTTACTTCTGCCAGCACGGGGTCCCAGAAACCCCAGGGGCGCACCGAAGCATAAAACTGCTTCAGCACTTCCATATCAGTAGGTCGCGAGGCCAGTGAACCGCCGATACAGCCGGCCCCCGAGAGAAGAAGAATCAACGGGAAGTAATACAAAGGCAGAATATCGGGGAAAATGTACGGTAAAATCAGGGCGCCGCCGATTCCCAGCAGCATGCCCAGGAAAAAACCGCCGGCATTGAACCGCCACCAGTACCATTTCAGCACATTGGGTGCCACATAGCCCCCGAAAAGGGCTCCTACAATCCACTGCAATATGCTGTTTACATCTTTTGCAAAAACACCCAGCACAATGCTGATCATTACAATAACCACTCCTGAAATATAGTTCATCCGGGCAATCTGCCGGTTAGCGGGATTCTTATTGACCGATTTTATATAGATATCATTTACCACATACGCCTGGGCTGCATTTAAGGTACCGGCAAACGTGCCCATAAAGGCCGACATAAGCTCTACCAGGAAGAGGCCCATCAGTCCTGCAGGAGCAAATTTCAGGATAGTGGAAGGAAGAATACGCTCAAAATCAATGGTTCCGGCGGCCGTTTGCAGGTTCAGATCATGGTAATACAGCAGGGCCAGCACCGTGAAGCCGATAATCATCAGGTAACGGGTAGGAAGCAGCACAATATTGACAAACATACTCATTAAGGCCGCTTCACGGGGAGAACGGGTAGAGAGAATCTTCTGCATATCATAGGTAGGGGCTGGCCCCGCCAGGCTGGCCAGTATGCCTTTGGCCGTCATTAAGGAGAAAAACATACCGAAAGGGTCAAAACCGTCTTCCTCTATTTTACGGTTCACCTCCGGCAGGAGACCGTCCCAGTCTATGCCTAAGCGCCAGCCGAACGACAGCTCCGACCAGCCTGCCGGTACCGAAAGGCTATTTCCGCTAAGCTCGGTCATGGCCAGTACGGCAATAGACACCGCCCCTATGGCCATGAAGGAGTATTGCACCACATCTGCCCAGACAATGCTCGACATCCCCCCCATTACCGAATAAAAAACAGCAAACAGGGTAAATACGATCCCATAAAAGTGAGGCACAAATTCAGGAGCCACCGAAAACGGCAGATAAGCCCGAACGGCTTCAAAAGGAATAAAAATCTCGATGAATTTTCCGAGACCAATAAAGCCGTAAGCCATAAAGCCCAGGCAGCTTAACAGCGCAAAAACCACGATAATATTATGCGATAAGCCGGCATCCCTGCCCGTACCAAAACGGGTGAGCATCCACTCTGCACCGGTAGAGGCATTGGATCTGCGCAGCCATACCGAGAGATAAGCAAACATAAATACCTGGTTGAAAACGGGCCACAGCCAGGGCAGCCATACACTCTTCACGCCATAGATAAACATGATGGATACCATCCAGATGGTACCGGAAATATCAAACATGCCTGACGCATTGGAGATTCCCAGCATCCACCAGGGGAGGCGGTTACCTCCCAGCATATAGTCTCTTTTACTCTCTTTCGAGCGTTTCCGGAGTGCCAGACCAATAGCAGTGATAATCAGCAGGTACGCGATGATCACTACCGCATCAACCGTTTTAAAATTCATTTCTGTTCTGCTTCAAAGAAATCGAGTTCGGCAATGGCCGCGGTATCATCCCCTGCTGCTGTTTCCGTGGCGGTTATTCTTACATACCTGCCCGTAACCGGTGCATTAAAAAAGTACTTCCGCGTACCGGGGTCGTTCACCAGGTTACCAAATTCAAAAGAGCCTGCAGGCTGCCAGCTTTCCCCGTCAGAGCTTACTTCTATCCTGCCTTTGGCAATCATTCCGCGCCCGTTTTGCGTTTGAGGGGTGTAAGCAAAAGCCTGTAACTGATAACTGCTGCCCAAATCTACCGTAATATACGGATCCGTTTCACTTTTCTTTGCTGCCCACCAGCTTTTCCGGTTCTCATCTATGGCCAGTGCGGCACGGTTCCGGCCCGTTTCACCGCTGACACCGGCTATTTTCCAGTTCGTTTTAGCGATCCCCAAAGCTTCAGCTGCCACCGGCCCTGACTCCTTATCCAGGATGGCCACGGCCTTTATGTCTCCTTTCTTCCAGGCAAAAGGTCCTGTATACAGCCGGCTGCCGGCCGTGGGCGTGCTTCCGTCAGTGGTATAAAAAATACGCATATCCTTATAGAGGTTTTCACCGGTATTTTCGCCGTGAGGCTTCCAGTTAAATGCCGCCTGTACAGGTTGAATGGTCACCAGGCCTTCCGTATTCCGGGCTATTTCCAGGCGTGACGGCCGGGTCTTATAAAAGTAGGCCCCGATGGCGGCAATGGCAGGGTTCAGCCTGCTCTCCAATACCCGCAGCCTGAACTTCGAAGAAGTTACTTCCGGAAAACGGAGGATCCGCTTATAGCCGATATTGGTGGCCGAGGCAATCTCCCGCCACCCGTCACCAACCCAGGCATCCAGCGCATGTTTTTCCACCCGCTCACTGTGGGTAGCCACTGCTTCCTGGATCATAAAACGATTAATGGTCACCGGAGCAGGCGTGTTCAGGATGATTTCCTTTACTTCCCCATCCAGTACCACATAAGTATCCGGGTGACCGTCTGATAACTCACGGGGCCCTTTTGCCCCTGCCAGGAGGTTCCTGCCGTAGGTTTCTTTTATACGTTTGCCCACTTCCTTTAATACCGCCGCATCTTCCGGGGAGAATTTACCCTCCCGGTTCGGCGGAATATTCAGCAGGAAGGTGGAGTTCCCGCCCACCGAGCGCTCATAAATATCAAATACATCGTCTGCGCTTCTGACTTTCTGGAAGGTATCATCCCGGTAAAACCAGCCCTCGCGGATAGAGGTATTGGTTTCTGCCTGCTGATAATGCAGAAATTTACCTTTATACAGCTGTTCTCTTCCTCCCAGCATTTCATCGGTCATGTCCGGAAAATTACTGGTGGTATCAGGGTTTTCGGCATAAGGAATAACGTTCCATTCCGTGCTGCGCGTGGCACCCGCCTCATTACCGCACCAGCGGATATCTTCTTTCCCAAAAATCACGGCTTTAGGCGCCAGCTGGTGAATGAGCTCCTTCCATGCCGCATAATTGTATTTTTGCCCGCCCTTCCGCTTGGGGTGGGCACCGTCAAACCAGACTTCGTGCACCGGCCCGTATTCAGTAAGCAGTTCAAAGAGCTGGTTCAGGAAATACTCGTTATAGTCATCTACCACAAACTTAAACCGGGTTTTATTGGCAAACGGTCTTCCGGGAACTTCGCGCGGAATAGTCCGCCCGGTATACGGGCTCAGGTTGCCGTACAGGCCTTCGGGGTTTTCAATCTGGTAGAGATCGGCCGGAGAAAGATAAATACCCAGCTTAAGGCCGTATTTTTTGCACGATGCGCTCAGCTCTTTCAATATATCGCCTTTCCCGTTTTTAAAGCCTGATGACATCACCCCGTGTTTTGTATACCGGCTTTGCCACAGCACAAAACCATCATGATGTTTTACGGTAATGATCACCATCTTCATCCCGGCCGACTTCATGGCTTCACACCACTGGTCGGTATGCAGCTCTTTCAGATCAAATACTTTGGGGTCTTCATGCCCGTTTCCCCATTCCATACGGGTAAAGGTATTGGGACCCATATGTATAAAAGCAATAAACTCATTCCGGAGAGCACTGAGCTGGTTAGCCGTAGGCACCACATGTGCTGCTTTTTCAATGATCCGCTCATGACTGTCACCCTGTGAAACCGCAATGGTATTCTGCGGACTGAGTTTCTGGGCGCTCAGCACCGTACTTATTCCTAAAAAACTGATGAGAAGTGTTTTTTTCATCATTATTCACTTTTTTAATTCCTGCCCTGTTTATAAAATCTTACCCCATCCATCTCTACCGGTAGCCCGGCCAGGGTTGCCTTTCCATAATATCAATTTCCCCTTTTCCGGGATATCTCCTGCCCTGCCCTAAAAGCCGGAAATCCCGACCAGCAATACAATGCTGCAAAGAAATAACAGTCTCATAGGTCAAATTTGTAGTTCACAAATATAGAGACTATGGCCAACATCTGAAGCCGGGCAGCAAAATTGATAAATAATTTTAATTATTTTTGATTTTTCCTTTGACGATGATGAATTCCGATATCTACCGGGAGAAGTCTCCTCTCTCCAATGAAGACTGTTTTGTGGTTTTTGACCGCCGGAAAACCTCTTTCACCTTCCCCGTGCACGTGCATCCCGAGTACGAGCTCAACTACGTGGAAGGAGCAGAAGGGGCCAGGCGGATCATCGGCGACTCGCTGGAGTTCATCGGTGAAAAAGACCTGGTGCTGATTGCCAACCCTGACCTGAAGCATGCCTGGAAAGACGGCGATCAGGGCCATACCGATATTCATGAAATTACCATTCAGTTTCATGCCTCCCTGATAGAGCAGAACCTGGATAAAAGGCAGTTCCGCGGCATACAGCAATTGTTCCGCAAGGCAGCCCACGGCGTGGTTTTCGGAAAGGATACCGTAGAAAAGGTATTGCCCTTACTCCGGATTCTCACCCTTGAACTGGAAAAAGACGGGTTTTATTCGGTCATGAAGCTCTTTATCCTGCTGCATGAATTATCCAAATGCGATGACCTGCGTGAACTTTCCAGTACCACCCACTCTTTGTTAAGTAAAAACGATCTGCTGATGAACCAGATGCAGCAGTACATCATCCGCCATCTTCATGAAGACATCAGCCTGCCGGTGGTAGCTGATTCCCTGAACATGAGCAAATCCACCTTCGCCCGTTTTCTGAAGGCCGCCACCGCCATGAACTATACCGATTACCTCCTGGATCTGCGGATCAATATGGCCATCCGTATGCTCAAAGAAGAGTCAGCTATCCCGGATATTGTGGAAGAATGCGGTTTCAACAGCGTGTCGTATTTCTACCGGGTGTTCAAAAAAATGAAAGGAATCCCCCCTCTGGAATACCGTAACCGGTTCAAAAAACAGAAGAAAATTGTATAAGGAGCTAAAAGTTCAATAAAACTGAGTGAAAAATTAAATCCATTTTTCAAAAATTCACATCAATATACTTACAATCAATATTTTAAAAAAAATTAATAAATTCGCCATAATCCTGAAAAAGCAAATTACGCAATCGTATGCCTAAAGCCGTAATGCGCCAGACACCCCGGTTTATTCCTAAATTTTGACCGTAAAGTTCAATTAAATTGACTTTATCCTTCTATATCCCCGGTAGCAATAATATCTACCTTCGCCCCGACATGGAGTAAGCTATTCCGGTTTTCAGGAAAACTTCTGCAGGAGTCACCGGCAACGCAGACTTACTTTTTATTTAACTCTAAAATTAAGAATGTAAAGAATGAGAAAAATTGTTCTACTCATGCTGTTTATCCTGCTGGCCGAAGCCGGCCGGGCACAACAGGCGACGGAGATTCGGGGGACCGTCAGAAACGAAGAAGGCAGCCCGGTGATAGGAGCGTCAGTCTCGCAGCCGGGAAGCGGAACGGGTACACTGACCGACACGGACGGAAACTTTGCTATCCGTGCAGCACAGGGAAGTACCCTGAGGGTTTCTTATGTAGGTATGAAAACGCTGGAAGTGACCGTAACCGGCAGCGTTTTAAACCTGGTGATGGAATCAGACAACCAGCTGGATGAGGTGGTGGTGATTGGTTACGGTACGGTGAAAAGGAAAGATTTGACCGGTGCGGTAGCTTCTATTAATGGAAAAGGCTTGCAAGCCACGGTAGCCAGAAACACCAGTGCGGCTCTTCAGGGGCGTATCGCCGGGGTAACGGTAACCAATAGCAGCGGCCAGCCGGGCGCGGGTATGAACATCAATATCCGTGGTTTAAGCTCCTTAGGGTCTAATACCCCTCTCTATGTAATAGATGGTGTGTATGGCGATATCAATATGGTAGACCCTGCAGACATTGAATCCATGGAAGTACTGAAAGATGCTTCGGCCGCCGCCATTTACGGTTCACGGGCAGCCAACGGTGTGGTGCTTATTACCACCCGGGGCGGAGGAAAAGACCGTCCGGCATCGGTAGCCATTAATGTGTACACCGGGGTACAAAGCATTACCAAAAGGTTAGACGTACTGGATGCCCAGCAGTGGAAATCCATTATGCAGCAAACCGGCTATCTGCCTGCCGAAGCAGCAAATTTTCAGGGACCGGGCACTAACTGGCAGGATGAAGTATTCAGGACAGCCCCTATCTCCAAAGCGAATGTGGGCATCACAGGCGGAGGAAAACAAAGCACCTACAGCGTATCTGTGGGATATATCAACCAGAAAGGGGCTTTGATAAAGTCAGGATATGAAGCCGTTAACCTCAGGGCAAAAAATACGTTTGGCTTCTTTAATAACTCAGTGCGTTTAGGCAATACCCTCATGCTTAACTCGTATACCCGCGATGCCAATACCGTTACGCTTACCGATGCTTTGCGGCAGAACCCGTTGCTTCCGGTAAAAGACCCGAACCAGCTGGGCGGCTATGCCGGAATAGCTCCATGGATGAAAAACATGGATAACCCTGTGGGCTACTCTAACCTGTATGAAAATACCTCCAAAGGATTAGACATGCTTCTGAATGCTTTTGCCGAAGTAGACCTGGGGATCAAAGGATTAAAGTATAAACTAAATACAGGTCTTACCAAAAATAACGGCCATAACCGCAGCTATAACGCCCCGTATAATTTCGGGTCGGGAGACATCCAGTCCGGCATCGGAGAGTCGGCGTTTTTCGGTAACCAGTGGTTAGTGGAAAATACCCTGCATTATGATATTTCTACCCAAAAACATACGCTTTCCGCGCTCGCCGGATATTCGGCACAGAAATACGGCGGCCGTGGCTTTAATCTGAGCCGTAAAGACATCCCTTTCGGAACAGACGCCATAAGCGCAGCCTCTCCGGCTGAGCAAACCACCGGCGGGTCATTTAACGAAAACGCCCTTACTTCACGCTTTGGGCGGATCATGTATAGCTATGACTCACGGTATCTCATCACAGCATCGGTGCGTAATGACGGCTCATCCCGTTTTGCAGACGGATACCGTTACGGTACTTTTCCTTCAGTAGCCGTAGGCTGGAACGTGATGAACGAACACTTTTTTAATAAGGCAAGCAGAATCAATGAGCTGAAACTAAGAGCCAGTTACGGGGTATTGGGTAACCAGGAAATAGGTGACTATTCTACCCAGAGTACTTCAACCACAGGCCGGAATTACATCCAGGGTGGAAATTACTGGATCGGAACCAGCACCGGTATCAACTGGGTATCGCCCAAAAACCTGACATGGGAAGAAACCAAAACCAGTAACGTGGGCCTGGACGTGAGCGTGCTTAACGGTAAGTTTTCACTTACAGCCGATTACTTCATCCAAAACACGAACGGTGTATTACTGAGTATCGGCATGCCGCAATCCGCCGGACTGGGCGGAAGCCCTACCATGAACGCAGGCCTGGTACAAAACAAAGGGATTGAGCTTTTACTGAACCACAATAACACCGTGGGACAGGTAACCTATAATGTGGGTATCAATGCCTCCACCGTAAGAAACAGGATCAAAGACATCACGGTAGGGACTACGCAGGAGTTTGCCGGAATGAACCCGCACGGCGAAGGTACAGTTACATGGGCACGTCTGGGAGACCCTATCGGCTCTTTCTACCTTATTAAAACCGACGGGCTTTTCCAGAGCGATGCCGAAGTACAGGCGCACAAAACAGCAGACGGAAAACTTATTCAACCCAATGCCAAACCGGGAGACATTCGCTTCATTGATTTTAACGGAGACGGACAAATCTCTGACAATGACCGCCAGTACGCCGGAAGCCCTTTTCCTAAGCTGTCGTACGGTATCAGGGGAAATGTGGCCTACAGAGGACTGGACCTGGGAATATTCTTTGACGGTGTGTACGGCAACAAAATCTATAACTACACCCGTGCAAGAATGGAAGCCATGAACGAAATCAATAACTTTGGTATTGCCGCATTAGACGCCTGGACACCGCAAAACACCGGTACAGATGTTCCGAGGTTTACGATGGAAGACCAGAACCAAAACAGGAGAAGAGTAAGCGACAGATGGCTGGAAGACGGCTCTTTCTTCCGCCTGAAAACCCTTGAGGCAGGATACACGCTGAATAATAGTGTACTACAGAAGATACAGCTTAAAAACACCCGGATTTTCGCGGCTTTCGAGAACCTTTTTGTAGCCACCCGATACAAGGGATACACCCCGGATTTAGGACAGTCAGACGGACTGAACGGCCAGGGTTCGGGAACTTTCAGCCGTGGAGTGGATACGGGGCGTTTCCCTATGGCCAGAACCATGATGATAGGCCTGCAAGCTAATTTTTAACCTATTAATGTAAACAAGAGACAGAAATGAAATTCGATATAATTAAAAAAGTAGCCTTTGCAGTGGGAATTACCTTGTCTTTGCAAGGCTGCAAAAGCGACTTCCTGAACTTAGTTAACCCTAATGAGGCGGTTGAAGAGACATTCTGGACTTCTGCAGCCAATGCCGAATCAGCTGTGGCTACGGTATATTCGCCGCTCAGAGGCCAGATGTATGGCTACTACGGCGGGTTTACGGGCTGGCACACCATGAACCGTGCGGATGATGTCTGGTTTATATTGGGGGAGGAATCCTTTAACTGGGAGCCGGCTTCGTACACCAATACCCCCAGCACCTCAGAGAGTGATTTTGGCCGGCTCTTTATGACCGTGAACCGTGCGAATGTTTTCCTGAAAAACATTGACAACGTGGAGATGGATGACAATAAGAAAAATGAGCTGAAAGGCGAAGTAGCATTTTTGAGAGGCTTTGCGTATTTTCTTCTGGCCTCCAACTTCGGCGATGTGCCACTAAGATTGGTACCTGCCACCGAAGGTGTAGACGAAATCATGAAAGCCTCCGCCACCGAAGCTGAAGTGTGGGCTCAGGTTATTGAAGACTTTAAAACGGCCAAAAACAATCTGCCTGTAACCCGTCCGGCTTCAGAACTGGGAAGAGTAACCAAAGGAGCTGCCATTGCCTATTTAGGGAAAGCCTACGTGTACACCAGGCAGTTTAACCTTGCCGAGCCCGAACTGGCCTCTTTACTTACTGCTCCTTATAACTATGACCTCGTGGCCAATTACGACGACAATTTTACAGAGTTTACGGAGCACAATAAGGAGTCGGTGTTTGAATTCAGCTACGACGGAGCCTACGGAGGAAACGGCACCTGGGCCGGAGAAGGTGGCTCCCAGGGTTTTATCATTGCTAACTTTGCCGGGCCTGCGGGTTCGGGTGCATGGTACAAGTGGATGCCCTCAGCCTCTATCGTAAGGAGCTTTATTAAAGAAGAAAGGCCGGCCGGGTCAGATACCAGGTTTGACAAACGTATGTACACCAGCCTTCATTTTAAGCACTCTGATTTTGAAACCGGGGTGGCAGACGGAAGATGGTATGGAAATATGACTTTTGATGAAATCTGGCAGGCATGTGAGGGTAAGCGCCTGAGAGGAGAACCCGATTACCCTACTATCAGCGGAAAGAAAGGCCGTTTCCTGATTAAGAAATTTACCAATTTCTACCGAAATGAACCGGATGCCAACAGCATGTATGATGCCAAAAACCGGAACAATAACCTCAGGGTAATGCGGTTCTCCGAGGTGCTTCTTTTACACGCCGAAGCCTGTGCTAAAAACGGAAATACAGCGGGGGCCGCAAGCTCACTGACGCGGGTGCGGGACAGAGCCGGGCTGGCTAAGAAAACCTGGACCGGTGAAAAGGAGCTTATGACGGAAGTGATGCATCAGAACGAACTGGAGTTTTTCTTTGAAGGACACCGTTTCTTCGACCTGAAGAGATGGTACACCTATCCCGAAATGAAACAGGTGCTTACCGATAACGGAAAGCAGGGCGTAGCGAATTTCCAGGAAAAACATTATTACTTACCCATTCCACAAAGCGAACTGAATACCAACACGGCCATTCAGCAACATCCTTTGTGGAGATAGTATTGGATTGATTGGTTAAATAGACGTTGTCAGACAGGTAGATTTGTTTAATCAGGATCTACCTGTTTTTTTAACTTAATAAAATGATGCTGATAAAAAAGACCGGCCTGGCCATTTTGTTCTGCCTGGCATTCAATGCCTGCAAAGACAGGGAAAATATTACGCCTGTAGTGGTAGAGAGCTTCAAAAAATCGCTGGAAGACGCCGTGAATAACGGGGAAATACTGAACAGCTGGACGAAAGAAGCCGCTCATTATGTTTTTAAATTTGAAAAAGAGACGATAGAAATCCCGGTAACCGCCATCTCCGGTATTACGGATAAAGCAGAGGAATGGAAAACCGTTCTGGCATTTTCAGACCTCTCAGAAGTGGTGGTCCCCTCCCGCGGGGGTCCCCTGGACTTTATCATTAAAGATCTTACCGTGAACCCTTCGGGGTACAATCCGCTGGCAGCCAGGGTGGAGGTGCTCCTGCCTGCTCCGGGCCGGGTGAAAATCACCGTGCACGGTAAAAACGGCTCTCGCGGAACCATCAGTCATCTTTTCCATGCCCTGGAAATGCGGCAGCATCTGCCCGTGCTGGGACTCTACGCCGATCACCTTAACCAGGTGGATATCAGCTTTACCGATAAAGAAGGAAATGAACGCGGAAAAACCCGTTTAGGCATTCCTGCCGGCCCGGTGGTGCTGCCGGCTTCTCCGGATATATACGTTAAAGTATCCAAAAGCGGGCAGATGGAACCGGGCCTGAACCTGGTGAGCTACCCCGGCCAGAGCGAAATTGATACTTCCTGCCCGTATATGCTGGATGAAGACGGGGAAATCCGCTGGGTGCTAATGCTGAAAAACTCGCCTGAGCTGGCCCGTTTTTCCCAGTCCATAGGACTGAAAAGAACCGCTAAAGGCACCTTTATCTCCGGCGATATGTCAGAAGACCGTATCGTGGAGCTGGATGCGCTGGGAAACCTGCTGAAGCAATGGGACCTGAAGAAGCTGGGTTACTCTTTTCACCACGAGATCACCGAAGCCCGAAACGGGCATTTCCTCATCACCGTCAGTAAGGACAATGCGGTGCTGAGCAACGGTAATCCCCGGATCAACGATTTTATCATTGAGCTGAACCCCGCCACCGGCGTTGTGGTCAGAGAATGGGATCTGGCCACTATGCTGGATACCACCCGGTACCAGAAGCCCGACGGGATCACCCCGCCCCAGTTTGTTCAGAGCCCCGGCAACTGGGCCCATAACAATTCGATTACCGAGCTCGGCGACCAGTTGCTGGCTACCCTTCGCTACCAGGGTATTTTCAGCTATAGCCCTGCGGGCAAAGTTAACTGGATCATCTCTCCACACCGCGGCTGGGGCAGGGCTTACCAACCCTACCTGCTTACACCGGTAGACCGGAACGGCCAACCCATTACGGATACACAGGTACTGGCAGGGGAAAAAATACATCCTGATTTTGAATGGGCGTGGGGTCCGCATACGCCCGTAGCTTTACCCAACGGAAATTTTCTGGTGTTTGATAACGGTTATAATCGTAACTTTGTTAATAATATGCTGCCGGGCGTTCAGAATTACAGCCGGGCAGTGGAGTACCAGGTAGATGAAGTAAAGAAAACGGTACGGCAGGTGTGGGAATATGGTAAAAGCCGGGGGAATGAAACTTTTTCCCAGGCGCTGTCAGGAGTGCAATACCTGCCTTCCACCGGCCATGTGCTGTTTTGTCCGGGAATGGGTACCCTCACCCGGAAAGGAAATGGCGGGCACGTCATAGAGGTGGATCCCCGGACAGGAGAAGTAGTGTTTGAGATCCAGATCACTTCACCCAGCTATACCGCATTTCACCGGGTAACCCGCATGTCTTTGTACCCGGAAAATTTATAAGTATTTATGTCAGTCGTATTGGAAAGTAAGATAACCCACCTGATAGAGGAACAGGAAAAGCTATTGGCACGCCCTAACCATCGTTTGGCCACCCGGAACGGCATTTTTTGCCGGTATGCACATCCGGTAGTGACTAAAGAGCATATTCCGCTGACCTGGCGGTACGACCTGAACCCTGCAACCAATCCCGGTTTCCTGGAAAGAATAATGTTTAATTCCACCATGAACGCCGGAGCCGTCTACCACGACGGCAAATACCTGCTGATGGTACGGGTGGAAGCCGCCGACCGGAAGTCTTTTTTTGCTATTGCCGAAAGTGAAAACGGAACAGATAACTTCCGCTTCCGGAGCCGCCCCGTGAACCTTCCTGACCTGGACCTCCGAGAAACCAATGTATACGATATGCGCCTTACCCGGCATGAGGACGGGTGGATTTATGGTGTTTTTTGCAGTGAACGGCTGGACCCTGAGGCAAAAGAAGGCGATTTGTCTTCTGCCATCGCCAAAGCAGGGATAGTACGTACCCGTGACTTTACCCACTGGGAACGCCTGCCTGACCTGCGGTCTGAAAGCCAGCAACGTAACGTAGTGCTTCACCCGGAGTTCGTGGAGGGGAAATATGCTTTTTACACCCGGCCCCAGGGCGATTTTATTGAAGTAAAAAACGGAGGCGGAATAGGCTGGGCCCTGATAGACGATATCTTTAACCCGGTAATCAAAGACGAAATCATTATCAACAAACGTGATTACCACACCATTAAGGAAGTCAAAAACGGGGAAGGCCCTGCCCCTATCAAAACCGAAAAGGGATGGCTGCACCTGGCCCACGGAGTGAGAGGAACTGCCGCCGGTTTACGGTATGTATTGTATATGTATGTCACCAGCCTGGAAAACCCGGCGGTGCAGATTGCTGAACCGGCCGGCTACCTGATCGCCCCTGAAGGAGAAGAAAGAACGGGCGACGTATCCAACGTGGTGTTTTCTAACGGCTGGATAGCCCGTGAAGACGGTACGGTATTCATTTACTACGCTTCGTGCGACACCCGTATGCATGTAGCCGAAACTTCTGTAGATCAATTGCTGGATTACTGCTTCAATACCCCCGCTGACGGACTCCGGTCTCATGAAACGGTAAAACGTATTAATGCTCTTATTGACCAAAACGAGCGCTACCTGATAGAACGCAGATGACGCAGATTTTTATGATTTATTAATATACGACTTGTATATAAAAATCATAAAAATCTGCGTCATCTGCGTGCCATTCACCTGCGTACCACTATTTCACGAGGATGAGGTCATCAAAGTGGAAAATCTCATCCTGGGCATCAGGGCCGGGTATCCAGAAACCAATCTGGAAGAACGGACTGCCTTTTTCCCACAACTTCACTTCTGACAGCGGTATCTTAAAGTAGTTCCATTTTCCGGCAGACACGTTTAAGGGATAAGAACGGTCACCGTTACCAAAGCCTCCGTCACGTTTATCACCGGTCAGGTACAGGGTATAATCCTGTGACGCCCCTTTGATCCATACGGTCAGGTACTTATATGCAGGATCCTCTTCCACACCCGGCCACCAGTTGGCAAAGTTGATCAGGTGCCAGCTACCTTTCTGGTAGTTTTTGTACACCGATTTTGAGCCCGACTTCGCTTCTTTATCGGTGATAGTACCCGCGTCTCCCCACGAACCGTCGGCAAAGCCTTCTCCATAACCTTCCGTGAAAATCACAAAGGCCTTGCTGAGGTTTACAAACTCCTGGGTAGTTTTCAGCAAACCGGTTTCGTTGATGATATCCAGGGTGCTTCTGTTCACCTCTGAGGCCGGGAATTTCACGGTAAGCTCATTTTTCGTTTGAGAAACAATGGTCAGCTCCTCTTCCGATTCCGTCAGCTTCACCGTATGAACATTTTCGAGGTTGGTACCCGTGATGGTGATTTCGGTACCGGCCTCGAAGTTATAATTGGTCACGTCATATACTACCGGGTAGGCCAGTACCCGGAAGGTAAAGCTCTGCTGCCGGCCATTTCCATTCGTCAGGATTACATTCTGCTCTCCCCCGCCGGCATCCAGCGGCACACGGAACATAAATACGTCACCGGTGTTTAAAGTAGGCTGAAAACCCGCCGGCACTTCGCCTTTTTCAAAGACCACCGAGCGGATATCTCCCAGGCCGGTACCTTTCAGGATCACCAGCTCGCCGCCTGCCGCAGAGTCAGGCATTACACTGGTGATATTCAGATTTCCGGGATGGGCGGCAGGTGTGCCGTCAGTATCTTCCGTACAGGCATAGGTACCCCACAGAAGTATCAGTATATAAATCAGAAAACTATGTTTTTTCATTGTTCAGGTCTTTTAGTCTTTATAATAAGGAACAGCCGGTTCTAATAAGGCAGGTGCCTGCACCGTTTCAGATGCCGGAACAGGCAGATACATCTTATCTTCCGTAAAATTGGTGATGTAATTGGGCCCGCCGTTTACACTGCCCCTGTTTTGTCTGGAGATCATTTCCTTCGCTTTTGTAAAGCCCTGGCGCTGGATATCAAACCAGTAGTCTCCTTCAAATGCTAATTCCACTCTTCTTTCCTTCAGGATATCGTCGAGAGTCAGAGAGGTTTTTGCCGGTAAGCCTGCACGGGCACGTATGCTGTTAAAAGCGGCCAGGGCGCTGGCATCGGTGGTGGAGGCAGCTTCTGCCAGTACGGCTTCTGCATAAATCAGGAGCACATCGGCATAGCGAAGCAGCACCACGTTATTCCCGGAATTCTGACCGTTTACGGGCTCACCTCCAAAAGACTTGCCCGGACCTGCAAAATACTTGGTAATATTGGCCCGGACCGCATTTTTCAGTCCACCGGCTGTTTCAGGCTGAAGGGTATCGTAACGGAACCCGTTTGCCATAAAGGCGTTGTATTCCGGGGCATTCGGGCGTTGGGGTTTCCATTCCGGTTTTTCCCATCCGTGCTCCATCACTGACCAGGCACGTCTTTTATCGCCAAACTCATAGGCAGCCAGGATATCCATAGACGGCATGTACATTCCCCACATGGAAGCCTCGGCCGTCTGCAGGCTGGAAGGTCCGCGGTCAGGGCTTTTAATATTACCGGTACCCCACGGATCCTGGGCAAACTGGTGCTGAATGGAGAACAGGGTTTCGGGATTATTGTTCATCGACATCTTGGTAAACATCCCGTAATAATCGTCCACCAAACGGTGTTTTCCTGAATTGATTACTTCCTGGGCTTTGGCTTTGGCATTAGCGTAGTCTTTGGTATACAGGTACAGCTTGGCCAGCATACCCTGGGCCGAAGTTTTGGTCAGCCGGCCCGGTTCATCATTTACGGGCAGGGCAGCCTCTGCTTTTTCCAGCTCTTCACGGGCAAAACGCAGTACATCCTTCTGAAAATAACGCGGGATATCAAAATTACCTGAAAGCGTCACTGCAGCCGGATCGGTGATGATGGGGGCATCGCCCCAGATACGGGCAATATAGAAATAGACCGTACCCCGTATAAAATGACATTCGCCTATGGCCGGGTCCAGGAAAGCTCCCCCGCCGTTGGCCTTTTTATCTTCAAAGGTATTGATCAGGATATTGGCATAGCCCAGCACCTTATAGAAGGCCTTCCAGGCCGCTCCTATACGCTGGGAAGCTGCCGAATAGGTAAGATTCAGGTATTCCACATCTTCATACGTAAACATATTGCCCGACATGACATCCCCGATGGCGTCCTGCGCCCGGCTCTCAAAATCGCGCCAGGGCAAACCGCTGTACAGCGTGCTGGTAGCCCCTCTGACCTCTGCTTCCGTATTGTAGTAGTTCCCGGTGGTGGTTCCCGAAAGGGAAGGCCGTTCAATAAAGCTTTCACTGCAGGCCGTCAGCAGGAAAGCAGGGAACATTACAGCCAGTATTTTTTTATATTTCATGATTCTCAGATTAAAATTTAACGCTTTATCAGAATTCAAGATTAGCCCCGATGGTGAAGGTACGCGGGTTAGGATAGTGACCCATGTCTACATTCATCAACCGGATATTGTTATTGAACGCCCCGATTTCCGGGTCATACCCGGAGTATTTGGTAAACGTATGCAGGTTCTGTATGGAACCGTAAACCCGGATATTCGAGCTCTTGATGCTCTTCAGCACATTGGCCGGAAGCCGGTAACCCAGGGTGACATTCTGTACCCGCCAGTACGACGCATCCTCCACATAACGGTCAGACATGGCCGTGTTGTTGGTATTGGTATTGGTAAACCTGGGCAGCTTTCCGTCGGTATTGGTTTCGGTATACCGGTCCAGCACCGTGCGCAGCTGGTTAGACCAGGCGTTATTCATGGCTTCAATCTGCCATCTCAGGAAGTTATAGGCCTTGGCACCGTAGCTTCCCTGTAGAAATACAGACAGATCAAAGTTTTTGTAGTTCAGGCTGTTAGTCAAACCCCAGGTAAATTTAGGAAGCGGGCTGCCGATATAGGTCATATCTTCTGCATCAATCCTGTCATCTTTCTTTACATTTTTAAAGCGGACATCGCCCAGCCAGGTCTGGCTCGGGTCAACAATATAGCCAAACTGGGGCAGGCTGTTATCCAGGTCGGCCTGGGTTCTGAAGAGCCCGTCCGTCACCAGTCCCCAGAAAGACCCTACCGGCCGGCCCGGTGTGGTATGGGTGATGAGGTAATTATTATAATATACTCTTCCGTCCAGGGCGGATGCAGCACTGGCGGCCTGATCATAGGTATTTTTGAAATGGGTGAAGACCGCGCTGGTTTTCCAGGTGAGGTGATCATTTCTTACATTGACAGAGGTAATTCCGAGGTCTATCCCGGTATTGGTCATGCGGCCGGCATTGCCCAGGGGCGCCTTCAGATCATCCCAGGCGTCACCCACTCCTATCAGGGTGGGGCCTGTCAGGAAGATGATCATATCACTGGTCACTTTCTTATAGGCGTCTACCGTAAGATCCAGGCGGCCCTTAAGAATACCCAGGTCTATTCCCACGTTCGTGGTTTTCACTGACTCCCACTTCAGTTCGGGGTTAGGAATACCCTGGATCATGTTAGACGTTCCAAAACCCACCGGGCCGGTGAAAAACTGTACCGCACCCACATAAGCCGGGTTAGGTGCCCCGCCGGGGAAGTTCTGGTTCCCCACCAACCCGTAACCGGCCCTGATTTTCAGGTGAGTGTTAGGCAGCAGGTTTTTCATAAACTCTTCATTGGAGGCTGTCCACCCCACGGATACCCCCGGGAAATACCCCCAGCGGTTATTCGGACCAAAGTTAGAGGAGCCGTCAGCCCGGAAGCTGGCTGAAACCGAGTAACGGTCGCCATAGGTGTAATTGGCCCGGGCAAACCACGATTCCATCGCCCAGTGCCCCTTACCACCGTTCAGTGCCCAGGTGGTCTGGTCGGAGCTACCCGTGTTCAGGTCCATGATATTGGCCTGAAGATCTACTTTGGTTCCGCCTATCCCCTGGTAATACGACATCTGCGCCTGGTGCCCCAGGGTAGCATGGATATTATGCCCGTTTACCCACTTCACGTAATTGAAGTAATTGGTAAGCGAGTAATAGTAGCTGTCTGAGCGGTTATCTATCAGCTTGCTGCGGAAGGTCTGCCCTCCTACGCTTCCGTCTTTCTGGAAAGCGATATTATTATCCAGCCCCAGTGAAAACGACAGCTCGTTTCTCAGGCTAAGACCTTTTACCAGGTTCAGCTCGGCAAATACCGAACCGAAGGCATTGGTAGAGGTCTTCTTGTTTCCGCGGTACTGGCTGTTTCCTACCAGGTTGGCATTGCTGTATTGGATACCGCCCACAGTGTTACCCCCGCCCCAGGAGCCGTCAGGATTTTTGAGCGGCACCAGCGGACTGGTCACCGCGCCCCACCAGATGGTACTTTCAGCCGCATCGGCCAGCGTTACATTCTGGATGCTGCGGGAAGCATTCAGACTCATGCCTACCTTGGCCCACGGTTTTAACTGGGTATCAAAGCTCAGACGGGTGCTGAAACGCTCAAAATCAGATCCGATGAGGATTCCTTTGTTATCAAAATAATTGAGAGAAATGTAGTAATTGGTTTTATCCCTGCCTCCTGAAAAGCTCAGCTGGTGGTTTTGCATGCTCCCTTTCCGGAACATGGCCTCCTGCCAGTCGGTACCCGGCCCCAGCAGTGAAGGGTCTGCAAACTCTTCTGAAAGCTCAATACCGATAATAGGCAGAACTTCATTCTGATAGCGGGCAAAGTCCCGCAGGTCCATGAGGTCCAGTTTGCGCGCCACTTCAGAAACGCCGTAGTACATCTCATAATTGATCTTCCCCTCACCGGCCTTGCCTTTTTTAGTGGTGATCATGATCACTCCGTTAGCGGCCTGTGAACCGTAAATGGCCTGCGCCGAGGCGTCTTTCAGCACGTCAATCGACTCAATATCGTTGGGGTTCAGCATTGCCATTACCGAGTTACCGGTTTGGCCGTCAGATCCGCCCAGTCCGGCAAAACCCGTATTATTAGAGGTATTCCCGTTAATAAAAGGAACGCCGTCAATCACGAAAAGCGGGTCATTGCTGTTGATGGAAGTTACCCCGCGAACTTTCACCGAGACTCCGCCACCCGGCTGTCCGCCGTTACTGGTAACCGTTACCCCGGCGGCTTTTCCCTGCAGCAGCTGGTCAATACCGGCGGCCGGCATATCTTTCAGGTCCTGGGCTTTCAGCGACGTGATAGACGAGGTGATATCCGAGCGCCGGGCGGTACCATAGCCTACTACCACCACTTCGTCCAGGGAGGTTTCGGCAGAGCGCAGGCTGATGTCGATCCGGCTGCGGTTCCCTACCCTCATTTCCTGAGGAAGCATACCTAAGGAAGAGAAAACCAGTACGGTCGACTCGGAAACCTGCCCGATACTATAGTTCCCGTTTACATCTGTCATTACCCCCTGCGAGGTTCCTTTTTTCATGACAGAAACTCCCACCAGGGCTTCTCCGCTTTCATCGGTTACTTTCCCGGTAACGGTGCCTCCCTGCGCCGAAACCCGGAAACTTCCCGCAAAGAGGAAAACCCCCAGGATAAAAAATAAATAATTTCGCATAGCTGTTTGATTATATTATGGTTAAATATTGCACAAATTTGACAATTAATTTGACTTTTTAAGTAATACTATTTTGTCTTTTTTTAACACAAAAAATCTAAAACCAATATAATTGTGCCGATCATGACAAAATATTATAATAAATATTAGCAAATTGTATTTATTTTTTAACAAAATTTGAAAATTCAATCGATTGCTTTATCTATTTCAGGCTCTACTACTTTTTTCACTCAATAGTAGTATTTTTTTAACAAATGAGTAATGTATATCATGAAATAACCTCTCTGACAGAAAACGACTGTTTCGTGGTTTTCGACCGGGAGAAAACGGGATTTGACTTCCCTGTTCACTACCATGAAGAGTACGAGCTGAATTTCATAGAAAATGCAGCGGGTATCAAACGGGTGGTAGGCGACAGCATGGAGCTGATCGGAGAGCTGGAGCTGGTGCTGATAGGATCCAACCTGCCTCACGGGTGGATAGGGAAGATCCCGGAAGAGAGCCATATTCATGAAGTGACCATTCAGTTTCACAAAGACCTTTTTGATGACCGGTTTCTGAACCGTAACCAGCTGAGTTTTGTCAAATCACTGCTGGAGTACGCTTCCCGGGGTGTAAAATTTACACCGGATGCGATCAGGAATATCCGGCCGCGCCTGATGAACCTCAGCAATAAAAACGGCTTTGACTCGGTACTGGAGCTGATTTCCATTCTGCACTACCTGTCTATTTCAAAAGATATGCGCATGCTGGCCAGCCCCAGCTTTATGCAGGAACAGGTCACCTCCCGGAACCGCAGGATAGAGATTGCGTTCCAGTACATGCGAAACCATTACGATAAGGAAATTACGCTGGAAGACCTGGCCCGGCAGGTAAGCATGACCGAAGCCAGCTTCAGCCGGTTTATTAAGAAAAGAACGGGCCTTACGTTTGTGGAAAGCCTGAATAATATCCGGCTGGGGCATGCCTCGCGCCTGCTGATTGATACTACCATGAATATTGCGGAGATTTCCTTTAAATGCGGATTTAATAACCTCTCCTACTTTAACCGGGTGTTTAAGAAGAAATATGCGTGTACGCCACGGCAGTTCCGGGATAATTATACGGGGACGAGGACGTTTGTGTAGTTGTTATTTTTTTTAACCTTTGAATGAAAGAGCCCTTCGACAAGCTCAGGGTGACAGTGGTTACCAGTGTGTAACAATTGTCACCCTGAGCTTGTCGAAGGGCTTTAAGCTAAAATACTTTAAATACCCTTTCTTCCTACTTCTTCGTATTAATAACCTGCACCCTCACAAAATTACTTTTCCGGCCGGAAGGAGTGATCACTGTAGCCTTAAACACCCGTTCACTGCCATTAGGTACCGTAATTTTCACCGGTTCCGTAAATTCCAGGTCCAGCTCAGACGGATCATAGTCATCCAGGGTATAATAAATCTTAGCTCCTTCTACCGAAGGTTTCAACCCGCGGATCACATGTTCTGAGGCATAAATCACCGTATCTTTCAGGCCGTACACTTCAGGCACCCGGTAACGGGTGGAAGTGCGGTCTATGCGCGCCAGCTCATGCGCCACCCTTCCCTGTGAAAATTCTTTCCAGTCCTTAAGGGCCGGCCTGGTCCAGGCAATTTCCGACAGGGCAAAAAGGCGGGGCAATATACTGAATTCCACCTTATTCGGGGTTTCGATGTACTCCGTCCAGAGATTTCCCTGTACTCCTTTCACATATTTATGCTTGCTTGCCTCCAGTTTCTGAGGAACCGGGTCTGATCCGTATATTTTCTCCATGGTAGAGTAACCACCGATGCTCAGGGGTTCGCGGTTTTTATCCACTCCCTGCTTATGATCCAGGTAAAGACCGTAACTGTTCGGAGTCATGATCACATCATGCCCTTCGTTAGCGGCAGCAATTCCACCGGCATCTCCTCTCCAGCTCATAACGGTAGCGTTAGGCGCCAGTCCTCCTTCCAGGATCTCATCCCAGCCAATGATCTTACGGCCTTTGCTGTTCACATATTTCTCCATCCGCTGAATAAAGTAACTTTGCAGCTCGTGCTCGTCTTTCAGGTTATGGTCTTTGATTCTTTTCTGGCAATGCGGACATTTCTTCCATTCGGCTTTAGGACATTCATCACCTCCTATGTGAATATATTCACTCGGGAAAATCTCGATCACCTCATCCAGTACCCCTTGCAGAAAATCAAAAACCTGGTCTTTTCCTGCGCAGAAAACCTCATCAAAAACACCCCAGGTCTGGGCGGCATCGTACGGCCCTCCGGAACATCCCAGCTCCGGGTACGCCTGCAGGGCTGCCAGAGCATGACCCGGCATCTCGATTTCCGGGATAACGGTCACAAATCTTTCTTTGGCATAGGCCACCACTTCGCGGGCTTCCTCCTGGGTATAAAAACCTCCGTAAGGCGTATTATCATAATCACCGGGCTGTTTGTAGTTCCCGATCAGCGTTTGTTTCCTGAAACCGCCTACCTCGGTCAGCTTGGGATATTTCTTAATTTCCAGTCTCCAGCCCTGGTCATCAGTCAGGTGCCAGTGAAAAACATTTAATTTATAGGACGCCAGGATATCAATATATTTTTTCACAAAACTGATCGGAAATATATGCCGGCTCACATCCAGGTGCAGCCCCCGGTAAGAGAAACGGGGTTCATCTTTGATGGATACGGCACCCACTTTCACTTCAGACTGCTTTCCTTCTAATGGAAGCAGCTGAACCAGCGACTGATACCCGTAAAAAAGGCCGGCTTTCATACCGCTGACTTCAATGGTCTGGGGGGAAACTTCCAGCTGATAAGCTTCATCGCCTCCTTTTGATGCCGAAACAAATCGGATCACATTTTTACCGCTTTTCTTCTCTGCCGTTTTAAGATTTATACCGTACTGCGTATTCACAAAGGTCTGAAACAGGTCGGCAATACGTTTGCTGTCGGCATTATCATACGAAATCAGCGTAGTTGAATGGATGACAAACTCCCCGGCTTTTGCCTCCACACTGTTCGGTTTGGGAATAATGTTCACGGGTTGCTGTGCCGGCAAAACCGTACTTACAAAAAGGGCCAGAACGACCAGAAAAAGTGATCTCATAGTATATTTGATTAATTCCTCCTCAAATATATATATTATTTCTTTCTATGTTTATAGAAAAATTTAATTATTTACAGGCTTTTTATTAAATTAATTTATTATTTCTCACGGAGGATGTTATTTTCTCACAGATTGTAAGACCTTGGGAAAAGGTAAAACGTTTTGGCTAATTTAATTAAGGGTCAAAATATATCACTTTACAAAGTATAATCTCCCGTAGGGAGAACCGCTTGGTAGCATAAATAGCCCCAAATGCCCCCACGCGTGCCGTAGGTACGCCACAAAACCGTATTTATTGCAAAAGGTAGCCCCTAACGGGGCATAAGGAGGGCGAGTCTCTATTCGATTTTCTACCAAGCTATAGTGCCTATGGCACATTCTGAAAAAGCAGTTGTCAGATGATAGCTACTCTCACTGCATCACGGTTTAAGGAGAGTACTTTTATTTATCTGCGAGCACGGAAATTCTTTACCGATATTTAATCCCTGACGGGATATCGGGGGAAATTCGCGAGGTCCCTTTTCTACCGATATATTATCCCTATGGGATAAAGACGCTGGTACCTATTTCTTTATGTGGGCATAAATAACACATAGATACCTCGTCAGAGGTATACTATCGGTAGAAATACACCAGAGCCATTCATCCTTATATACCCCGTTAGGGGTATAATATCGGTAGAAATATACCAGGCCCATCCATCCCCTATGAAGTTAGACAAAGTTGTTTTACCTCTTCCCAAGGTCTTATAATCTGCGCCGATCTGTGAGACACAAAAAAAGGGTTGCCATCCCCGGCAACCCTCCCTTATATCCTTCTATACTTTTGTCAATCAATCAGTACTGCCTCACCCGACTGCACGTCATTCTCCACTGTTTTAAACTTCACATCCCGCTTCACGGTTCCGTTCCTGTACTGAACATTCACCCGGTCATTGCGGTTGGCTACTTTCTGTACATTCAGCGGCCGTGACATCGGCCGGTCATCCGAGTCGGCGGCTTTGTTGGTTTGCAGCGCGGGGTTTGCCTGTTTCGGCGGCGGAGCGATCTGCTGGAAACGCAGCTCTTCCACGCCCGCTTTCATCAGGAACCCTACGGTTTCGGCATTCACTTTTTTAAGGAAGCTCTGGAACAACTCTACTCCTTCAAATTTATAGATCAGCAAGGGATCTTTCTGTTCGTAAGAGGCATTTTGCACTGACTGTTTGAGGTCATCCATATCCCGGAGGTGCTCTTTCCATTCCTGGTCTATAATGCCCAGCGAAATGGTTTTTTCTATGGCCAGGATAAGTTCTCTTCCCTCTGACTCCACTGATTTTTTCAGGTCACAGTATACCGCCATCCGCCGGGTGCCGTCACCTATAACCGCCATATACGGTTCATCTACCAGGGCCTGGCGATCGTTCAGGATATTCCGGAGGCCCGGCACGATATTCTTCCGGATGTTATCGTTTTTCGCCTGGTAATGGGTTTCAGCCAGATCATACAGGCGATGGGTCAGCTGTGCCCCTCCTTTCGCAAAATCTGCTTCGGAGATATCCGGCTTCATGCCCAGGCGCTGCATACATCTCACCTCAAATTCTTCAAAATTGCCGGCGGTCTGAGCCACAATATCCGCACAGGTATCGTAAATAATATTGGCTATATCCAGGGCCAGACGTTCACCGAACAGGGCGTTTTTCCTACGTTTATAGATGGTATCCCGCTGAACGTTCATCACGTCATCGTACTCAATCAGGCGTTTCCGCATGCCGAAGTTGTTCTCTTCCACCTTCCGCTGTGCACGCTCAATGGAGCTGGTGATCATAGAACTCTGGATCACCTCTCCTTCTTCCATACCCATGCGGTCCATCACCTTGGCAATCCGGTCAGAACCGAACATCCGCATCAGGCCATCTTCCAGGCTCACAAAAAACTGCGAGGAACCCGGGTCTCCCTGCCGGCCTGAACGCCCTCTCAGCTGGCGGTCTACCCGGCGCGATTCGTGCCTTTCAGTACCGATAATGGCCAGCCCTCCTGAGTCCCGGCTATCCGGCGTCAGCTTGATATCCGTACCCCTACCGGCCATGTTGGTAGCGATAGTTACCGTACCCGGCTTACCGGCTTCGGCCACAATATCTGCTTCACGGGCATGCTGCTTGGCGTTCAGTACCTGGTGCGGTATCTTTTTCAGCGTCAGCATACGGCTCAGTAATTCTGAGTTTTCTACGGAGGTGGTACCTACCAGCACAGGCCGGCCGATGCTCACCATCTCGTTGATCTCTTCCACCACGGCGTTATACTTTTCCCGTACGGTTTTATACACCTTATCTTCGCGGTCTTCACGTATAATGGTCCGGTTGGTAGGAATAGAAACCACATCCAGCTTGTATATCTTCCAGAATTCTGCTGCTTCGGTCTCTGCCGTACCGGTCATACCGGCCAGCTTATGGTACATCCGGAAATAATTCTGCAGGGTGATGGTAGCGTACGTCTGGGTAGAATCTTCTACCTTCACGTTTTCCTTGGCTTCCACTGCCTGGTGCAGTCCGTCTGACCAGCGCCGGCCATCCATGATCCGGCCCGTTTGCTCATCCACGATCTTCACTTTACCGTCCATCAGCACGTAATCCACATCCTTCTCAAACAGGGTATAGGCCTTCACCAGCTGGTTAACAGCATGAATACGCTCGGCTTTGGTAGAGTAATCTTTGATGAGCTCATCGTTTTTCAGTATCTTCTCTTCTGCAGGCAGGTCTGACCGTTCTATGGCGGCCATTTCAATGCTCAGGTCAGGCATAATAAAGAACTGCGGATCCTGTCCCTGGGCCGAAAGGTAATCAATCCCCTTGTCAGTCAGCTCTACTGAATTATTCTTTTCTTCAATGGTAAAATATAACGGTGCATCAGCTTCCGGCATCAGCTTCTGGTTTTCAGCAATATAGACAGCCTCAGTATCCAGCAGAAGCTTCTTCATCCCCGTTTCGGAGAGGAATTTAATTAAAGGCTTGCTTTTCGGCAAACCCCTGTGCGCACGGAAGAGCGACAGCCCCCCCTCTTTCTTATTACCTTCGGCAATCAGTTTCTTGGCTTCTACCAGGTAAGCCCCCACCAGTTGCTTCTGCATTTCCACCAGTTGGGCCACCCGGGGTTTAAGCGCATTATAGAGCTCATCGTCGTTTTTACGGGTCATAGGCCCTGAAATGATGAGGGGCGTACGGGCGTCATCCACCAGCACGGAGTCTACTTCATCCACCATGGCAAAGTGGTGTTCACGCTGTACCAGCTCGTCCGGGTCATTCACCATGTTATCGCGCAGGTAGTCAAAACCAAACTCGTTATTGGTACCGTAGGTAATATCCGCATTATAGGCTTTTTTCCGCTGCGGTGAGTTGGCCCTGTGCTTATCAATACAGTCGCAGGTAATACCGTTAAATTCAAAGATGGGTCCCATCCACTCGGAGTCACGGCGGGCCAGGTAGTCGTTCACGGTCACCACATGTACCCCTTTACCGGCCAGCGCATTTAAGAAGGCCGGGAAAGTAGCCACCAGGGTCTTACCTTCACCCGTGGCCATTTCGGCGATATTTCCCTTGTGCAGGGCGGCACCACCAATGATCTGCACGTCATAGTGCAGCATATTCCATTTCAGGAGGTTACCGGCGGCATACCATTCGTTTTTCCAGACGGCCTTGTCTCCTTTGATCTCGATATGACTTTTCGTCATAGCCAGCTCACGATCCAGGTGGGTAGCAGTCACTTCCAGCTCCTCGTTTTCTGAAAACCTCCGTGCGGTTTCCTTCACAATAGCAAATGCCTGCGGCAGAATCTCCAGCAGCACCACTTCCAGCTCCTCATTTCTTTTGAGCGCCAGCTCATCCACTTTTTTGAACAGCTCTTCCTTCTGGTCTATCGACAGGTCGCCTGCCGCCTGCTCTTTAAGGTCAGCGATCTGCTGATCAATAGCAGACAGTTTTTCCTGAATATAGTTTTTCAGATCCTGCGTTTTTTGCCTGAACTCATCATTACTCAAAGCCGCCAGTTTGGCAAACTCCTCATTAGTAGCAGCTACATAAGGACTGAGGGCTTTAATATCTTTTTCCGATTTTGTACCAAAAATTTTGGTAATTCCTTTCGTGAGAAAATTAAGCATAAGGTTTATGACGTGATGTCGTATTTTAATTACACTGCAAATTTATTTAATTACAACGTTCCGTTGTCAATAATAATGCGGTAATTACAAAAAACGGGATAAACGGACAAAATGGCAGACGGGGAGAAGTTAAAAGTTAAAAACTAAAAGTTAAAAGTTAAAAGTTATGGACCACAGCTTTTAACTTTTAGTTTTTAACTTCTCAGCTGTACTGCTCCAGCAGGTACTTAATCAGATCCGTGGTAGAAACCATCCCCGTCAGTTCTTCGCCGTTTACCACCGGCATAGCATGAAAATCTACCTGCGTGAATTTTTCGGCCACGTCTTTGATACTCTGGTCTTCTGCCACCACAATGGGCCTGCTGACCATCACCTGCTCCAGCTTCAACATGTCAAAAACGGCCTCATCGGCATCTTTTTGTCCTTCAAACATATCCCCGAAGCTCAGGCGCAAAATATCGGTTTTACTGATGATGCCCACCAGCTTTTTACCGGACACCACAGGCAGGTGACGGATATTATGTTCTTTCAGCAGGCTGTTGACATGACGAAGGCTGCTGTTGACGTCTGCGGTAATAAGGTTTCTGCTCATGATGGCAGAAACCGGTGTTCTCTTCTTTATCATGATAGTCTGCGATTAATAGCTTAAAGCTAGCTGATGATCATGAGGCAGAAAATGACCCGGGGCAGGTGGAGATATGAAGGGGATCATAAGACCTGGCTAAAGGCTTACTTTTTCGGTTTCAATACACTCTCATATGCCGACAAAAGAGCCTCCTTCACTATTTCCTGCGGCATCTTATCCAGCAGGAAAGTTGTAGCCCCTTTTTCACCCCATTTATTCGGCACAGGGTAAATACCTTCGGCTGCTTCACAAAAGGCACTTTGCTCGGCGGGTGTCAGAAAAATGTTGGCCGAATGATCCTTATCCAGGCAGGTAGCAAACATTCTTTTGCGGGTTATTCTGAAGCCGGTCCGGTCAAAATGCGGGCAGGATTCTGTTCCCGGAAAGGAAAGGGCCAGCTCCTCAAATTCTTTTTGCGTCATTGAACTCCTGATGTTATATCTCTATTCCATCCCTGACAGGATAAATATCGTGCATCACGGCTTCTCTACCCCTTCCAGCTTCGCCAGGCTCTCATTATTTTCATTGTCCAGTGAAAGCGTTCCGCCTTCAATCCGGTATTTTTTTACGTTTTCCAGAACGGCTAAGAACTGCTGCTCTACTTCAAGGTTGGGACAAGCCATAAGGGTAGCCCGCATTTTGGTAAACGTAATCCCGTTATTTTCACTCAGGGTGAAGCCGCCGCCGATCCCGTTACACCCGGCATTTCCGACCACGCTGCTGTCAGCTTCTGTAAATTTAAGATGAGGAATGGCATTAAACGAAGTATCCAGAACTACCGCATCACCGTTCAGCTCCGCCAGGTTCCATTGCCTGTCAAACAGAGTGGCCGGTGTGGCCTCCACTACGGTTTCAGTGGTATTTTCTTCTGTGTTTTTGCTGGTACAAGCGGTTAAAGCGAAGACCAGCGCAAGTACATAAAGTATTTTTTTCATCGTGGCATTGAATTAAATTACGAATAAAACCGGCTGCAAATTAGGCCTTTAGTTCCGGAATTAAAAAAATAAACGATCTAAAAATCGATCTCACGGGAGGTAAGACGGCCGGTTCCCGAGATAATCAGCTTATTCTCCAGGAGGGTAAGTATACCGTAAGCATTGCTGCCCGCCGTTTCCACCATACCCTCGAGGGTAATACAGGGCAGCCCGCGGTACACGCCAAACGCACCGGCATGATTATGACCGGAAATGGCCGCCTTGACCTGCCGGTATTTTGTCAAAAGATCCAGGATTTCCCGGTTGTTAAGAGCGTCATGCGTGTTATCCTCAGGAAAAAGGGGATGATGCATAAATACCAGCACTTTCAGGTTCTCCTTCCCGGCTTTACGCAACTGCTTTTCCAGCCATTTCATCTGTTTCCGGCTTATTCCACCGTTCCAGGGCACCACATGGGTTCTTCCCAGCTTCTTCTGTTGTTCCGCCAGAAGTTTAAATTCAGCTTCTTCTTTACTACCCGGAACAGTGGCATAAGAAGAAAGCTCATTGGTATTTAAAAAGATAAAACGCCATCCTGCCCGGTCTGTGCTGTAATACGGTGCAGGCATTTCCAATGCCTTATACAGGGTACCGGGCTCTTTCACCGACTCATAATCATGGTTTCCCAAAAGGCTGTATACCGGTGAACGGCTTTGCTTCAGAAGGGTCATGACCGGCATCAGGTCTTTGGGCCCTTCATCTACTAGGTCTCCGAGTACTACGGTCAGATCGGTCTGTGCCTCATTGAGGCTGCTGATACCTTCCCGCAGCTTATCCAGGGAAGCCCGGTAGAAGCGCGTACCCCTGTCTGCTTTATCGGCATACTGAATGTCGGCAATCAGGCCTATCTGAAGAGGCTTTTGCTGGCCGTTTGCTACAAAAACGGCAGTAAACAGGAAGATAAACAGCTGCATTTTATTATTCATTACCTGGCCTTTTATTTAAGATACCGGGCCGGTTCAGCAGCTAACGTTACCGCTTCCCCCTTACCGGATATTGTATTGTACTCCTATTCCTAACCGGAAAGTAGTAATATCCGGTTTGTCTGTATAATTTACACCGTCTACTTCCAGGTTACTGCTTTTACCCGTAGTAAATAATGCGTTAGCAAAAATACTCAAAGATTCGGTAAAAAAGTACCCCAACCCGCCCCCCAAATGTGGCGTACCGCCATATACCCTGGCATCCGGGTAATCATTATTCAGACTCACTTCGGTCAGATGAATGGTTCGCATGGAGTAGCCACCCATAATAAACGGCCGCCAGGCATGGATGGTGCCCAGGAAATTAAGCTTTAAACCCAGGTCTGCATGCGTAAAGGTAAACCTGGTGGCATCTATATTCTCCACTCCCATTATGTCAAAATGGATGCCGGCGTAGGGCTCAATAAGCTCGGTGATACCGTACCCCATAGAAATCCCTCCGCCTGCACCATTGGATGCGTTTTCATCCAGGAAATTGAAATATTGGGATGTCCAGCCCAGCATATTGCCTGAGGCGGCTATATTCAGGCCTTTTGTTGACGACTTCCGGCTAATCTGCGCCTGGGAGATCAGTCCGGAAAAAAGAAAAATTAAAGTGATTACGGTACGCATAAGTTCTTTTGTTTTAGTAGTGAAATAGCTGCGAGCCTTAAGCTTTCGTTCATTGAACCCGGGCCGGACGCTCACTGTTCGTAACGGTTTACAGCCTGATCACCTGCCCCTTTTCCAGTTGCACTGAAAACCTGCGGGAAGAAAGCATCTCGCTGATTTTCCCGTTTAACTCCCTGCTGTCCAGATTCAGGGCCTGTCCGTTTACCCCGGCTACCCGGAGAAACCGGATGCTTATTTTTTTAGAGGATACCGAACGGATAACTGCCGAGGCAGCGGCCCCCTTGCGGACCAGGGTTTCTCCTCTGTACACTACCGGCGCCGTCACCAGGAAGGTGATATTCTTTCCTTCCCGCATGTTTTCAGGAGTTAAATGATCTTCGAGATACAGGCTGACCGGTATGCTCTTTTCCAGTTTCAGAACGGCAGCAGCGGGTTTCGGGGCCGGTGTAACGGTTTCTTCTTCAGGCTTTGACGGCTTCTCATCCGGTTTATTTTCCTGCGGAATAGCCGGCTGAGAGGCTCCCGCCTGAGAATTTCCTGATCCGGGTACGGCCGGCTGAGGGGCAGATGACTCAGTCGCGGCCGGCCGGGGCGTGACACTTACCACAGGCCGGCCGGAATTTGGCTTTTTCCCTCCCGAACCTGAATTCGGAACCGGTACGGGCATCTCTTCAGAGAGTTTCTCCGCTTCGGAGACATCTTCACTGATTTCCGGCATAACGGGAGGGAGATTCTCTGATGCAGTATGATCTCCGGAGGAAAAATCCCCTGCCGTATCTTCCCGGTGCTCGTCTGCCAGTGCTAAGGATTCTGCAGTTTCGGATGGAGTATGATCTTTCAGCAAAACAGCTGCTGAGAAAAGGATAAGTACCAGCACCAATGCCGCCACTCCATATTGCATATTCTTTTTGTTCTGTAAAAAAGCCGGTAGTTGCGTTTTCCTGACTATAGTGGTTTCAGGGGTTAAGGCCCTTACAGTTGGCTTAACTACCGGCGGTGTGTGGTGTTTTTCTGCAGGCCGCTGATTCTTTAATATATCCAGGTTTATCTCCTGTATGCCGGGATAAAACTCCTGCAATGCCCTCCGGAAGCTGCCGGCATCGTGATACCGGGCAGCAGCCTTTTTGTCCATAGCCTTCAAAAGGATGGCGGCCAGCTTAACAGGCACTTTTTGCTTTATTTTCCCGGTGTCTTTCGTTATTCCGGTAACAATATTCTTCATGAGATCATACTCTCCGGAACCTGAAAAAGGCACTGTCCCCGTCAGCATTTCGTACATGGTCACTGCCAGGGCGTAAATATCGGAAGACACAGAAGGATCTCCTCCGTCAATCAGCTCGGGAGCGATGTACTCCAATGTTCCGATCACCGACTTCACCCGCGTCAGCCGGCCCGCCTCTCCTGCTATCCGGGCAATCCCAAAATCCATGATCTTTACCACGGCGTCATCAGTGATCATGATATTGGCCGGTTTCAGGTCACGGTGCAGCACATGCCGGCTGTGCGCATGCTGCAGCCCTTCCAATGCCTGGCAGATCACCGGCACCACCACCTGATAAGGCAATGCGCCGTACGTTTTTACCAGTGAATCAATGGTACGCCCCTGCACAAATTCCATGATCATATAACTGTCTTCTCCTTTTTGAATATAGTTATATAACAAAGCAATATGAGGATGGGAAAGCCGGGCCAGTATCCTGGCTTCACTGATAAATCTTTCGCGGAAGGAACTGTCACCACTCAGGTGGCCCTTTAAGTTTTTGATGGCTACTTTACGGCCCAGCAAATTATCTGTGGCCAGGTACACGCTGCCCATCCCTCCTTCTCCCAGCAGGGATTCCACCTCATAGTTTTCCAAAGTGGTACCGATCATGACAGGTTGTTTTCTTTTGTTTCCGGTATATCCGACAGGGCCTCTGCCACCACCACGGTGATATTATCGTGCCCGCCCCGTTCTTTTGCCGTTTCCACCAGTTGCTTTGCCCACAGGGCGGGAGACAGGGCAGCTAAGCCAAACCTCCGGAGCTCTTCGTGGCTAAAGTATTCATACAGGCCGTCGGAGCACAGCAGTAAGCGATCTCCCGGCGCCAGCCCAAAGCCGGTATCTCTTACTTCCGGGCTTATTTTTTTATCAATTCCCAGTGCTTTCAGCAGCACATTCCGCTGCGGATGGCTTTCGGCCTCTTCTTCCGTGATTTTCCCTTCTTCCACCAGGCTGTTAACCAGGGTATGATCTGTGGTCAGCGAGTGCAGAGACCCGTTTTTAAAAATATACGCCCGGCTGTCGCCCACATGTCCCACATATATTTTCTGTTCTTTTATCAATAAAAGAGTACAGGTAGTGCCCATGCCTGAATGCTGCACGTGGTTTTTACTTTTATCGTATATGGCCCGGTTAACCCTTTCCACGGCCCGCCTTACAGCCGGGATTACCTCCCTGTTCGCGTTTCGGTAATACTCCCGCGCTACCCCCTCTACGGTCATATTGCTGGCCACTTCCCCGCTGTTGTGCCCTCCCATGCCATCCGCCAATACCAGCATTACTCCTTTCGTATTCAGCAGCGAGGAATCATCCGGGTAAAAAAAAGCAGCGGCATCTTCGTTATTGGTCCTTATGTTCCCTGTATCGGTTTTAATGATCACCTGTAGTACGCCGGGTATAAGGGCTTCCTCCCTTACTGTGTGCAGTAAGGGAGACCGGGGCCTGGAGAAGAAGCCGAAAAACATACTCCTTTTCTTTACAATGATTTACGAAAATACATAATCCCAAGCAAGGAAATGAGGGATGCTCCTATCAGGGCATACCCTGCGGTTTTTTTCCCGGGGTCTCCGATGGTGGTGATGGTTTCGGTGGGGCGCTTATATTTCGCCACCACATAGCCAAACTCGTCCTTATCAAATTCCATATCGGTTACATCTGCAGGCAGCGTAACTTTCATGTTGGTTTGCATCACTCCCCCTCCCATGGGCTGCGACATGGTAGCGGTGAAGGTATGGGTATCCAGCTTTACGGGCTGGGTTTCTTTCAGGCCCAGCATCACCGTCCAGTTATCTTTTCCCAAGTACTGTACCACTCCCTTTGCCTTATACCTTACCCTGAAACTCCTGTCCATTTCATTGGGCATGTATTCAAAATCATAGACATAGAAGGCGCTTAAGGTACGCTCAATATTTCTTTTGAGGTTAGAGGCATTTCCTGCGCCATAGGCATAGTTCCAGGTCTGCCATTGCTGGGCATTCAGCTTTCCCGACATTTCAAATATGCCGTTTCCGGCGCTGTCGATGGTTACTTCGCTGCTGATGTGCATAGGCTCGCGCAAGACCTGCGCCTGTGCTGTCTGCACGCCCATCCCTAACAGAATAAATATCAGAATCTTTTTCATTGGTATACCGTTTTAACTTTATTCATTTATTGCACCTGCTGACCATCCTGTACGGTAGGCTTCTGCGGGGGGATCATAGGGCCGCCTACAGCCATTCGTTGGGCAATCTCGTCTACTTTGACCCTTAAAAAGGCGTCATCAGTAAGTTCCATCTGGTGCACTCCGCTTTTCACCAATGCATTGACATCAATGATGGAATAACCCGGAACGCCCTGCTGATAATTCTCAAAAAACTTCTGCAGGTTTTTCATGCCCTTTTCAAATGCCTCGTCTGCGGAAGAGACACCGCCTATACCGGCCCCGTTAACGGCTGTACTTTCAATGGCCAGGAACTGCCCGTTAAACCGGATCCCGGGATATGCATGACCGGGAATAAAGAATAAAAACGGTTCCAGGCCCTCTGCAGCAAAAACGCTGGCATAAAGAAATGTCATTTCAATACAAAGGCCTGTATTCCCGGTAATCACCTCTCGGGGTAAACGTACTCTTTGCTGGGTACTTTTGATATCCCCCAGCTCCGCCTGCACTCCGCTGGTACCGCTGTACACCATTCCGCTGCGGCGGGTGGCCTCGTATACGCCTTTCATGAACCGGATGGCTTCATTGATATCACTGCCGACCGATGCCGTTTCTCCACCCAGCACTTTTTCCTGCACATGCTGTGTGTAGTATTTCACGATGGGATCCTGGGGGGTAATAAATACGGGTGCCAGGTCATTGTTATCTTCCATATCCTGTATGCCGCGTATTTCATTCAAGGGAATGTTCGTATAGAGGAAGTCGTTGCGGCTCAGCATCTGAAAGGGGTAAGTTTTTTCATACTTCTCCTGCTTTCCGCCGCTCTGATAGGTGATCCGTATCTGCATTCTTTCAGTAGACTCGGTACTTTTTTCAGTTACTTTCTGCGGAAACTGCGGGTAAATGGTGATCACCGATGAGCCTTTAGGGAGGATATGCTTTATCTCAGCCGCCTGCACCCAGTTAATATACCCGGGAACCGCATATTCTACCTTCACATTCTGAAGCTGTCCGCCTCCTTTATTATCCAGTACGATCTTACTGAAGTAATAGCGGCCGTCCAACGCCCCGGGGTTGGCGTATACCTTATAAGCCGCCGGCATAATGGCATGCAGGGGAAATATCTGAACCCCCAGTTCCCCGTCACCGGTGAGCCCGGCTACGGTATTCTTCTGGGTATGTCCCTGCCACAGCACGTAAGCACCCGTTAAGAGCAGGAGCAATGGAATAGCCAGCCATTTTTTGTACCCGGAGACTATTTTTACATCTTTCGGAGTGGCGCGGTCCGTCTCCACTACCCGGGTAGACGGCGGTACCAAAATAACCCGTGTAGGCATTAAGGTTCCCGCCGGGCGCGGATCCAGGTCGAATTCAAAAGACGGCCCGTTGGTTCCGAGCTGCACCACATCGCCCGGCTTAAGCCAGGAGCTGCCTTCTATACGGCGGTTATTTACCCATATACCGTTACGTGACTGATTATCCGTAATCACGATAGAATCATCGGGTTTCCGGATAATCTTACCATGATTACGGCTTACCATGAGATCCTGTTCAGGATCAAACCGGATGTCGCAGTTTTCTTCGCGACCAATAGTTAGTTCTTCTTTGGAGAAATCGAATGACTCGGTGGAGGGAGCCTTTGTGCCCGCGGTAAACCTGATCAGGTATTTGTCAATTTTTGAAGCCATAGCATCCTTGTTTTCTGAAACAAAGTTGCTACTCCGGAGAGGTTCTTACAATACTCCATTTGGATAGTTTTATTTGAACCGCAGAGACTTATCTCTTATACTTTAACCGCACTACCTTCCCATCCATCGCTGACGCAACCAGCCCTTTTTTCACGGCTAACATAGGATTAATCATCCCGTTAGACAGTTTGTATTGCCAAAGCACCTTTCCGCTCCCGGCTTCCACCGCCGAGATAAGGCCGGAATGGCTGGGCACGAAAACCAGCTTTCCAAAGGACTCAACAGCAGAAGGAGTTAATTCGTAAGGCAGCTGCAGGGCTGACTTCCAGGCCAGGTCCATCGTGGCAGCAGAGGTGGAAACACCGTACAGGTTACCGTCCATGGTTTTGACATACACATACCGGCCGTCTGCCGAAAGACCCATGGACTCGCGTACCCGCACCGAGTCTCTTTTTTCACGCCAGATTACGCGGCCGTCGCGGGCGTCCAGTGCCGTCATGAAGCGGTCAGGTGCTACCACAAAGATGCGGTCATTAACCGCCACGGGGTAACAGGCTCCTGCGGAGAACATGCGGTTGGCATGACCGTTATTCCATTCCCAGATCAGGTGGCCGGTAGCCTGGTCCAGGGCATAAAAGCCATTATTCCAGGAACCGAAAATCACCTTATTTTCATACAGCAAAGGTTTGGAAGACACATACCCTTTTACCTGGTCAAAGGTCCATTTCACCTGTCCTGTTTCTACCTCCACCGCCCTGAAAACACCGTCAGAACCTCCGATAAAAGCTACTCCGTCAGCAATGGCCGGTGAGCCCAGTACGGCTTTCCCGGTTTCTGTTTTCCATTTCAGCCTGCCGTCTCTGGCAGAAAAGCCGTAGATATAATGATCGGAAGAGCCTGCCACCACCGTATTTTTCCATACTGCCGGGGTAGAATAAATTTTACCACCGGTGCGGCTTTCCCATCGCTTCTTTCCGGTTTTATAATCCAGGGCATACAGTACGCCCTGCGTATTGGCCGTGATAAGCAACTTCCGGTACCTGGCAAATCCCGCTCCCAGGTCACTGTTATCTTCATATTCCCAGATCACCTTTCGCCTGCTTTTGTTTTCTTCATTAACCGCGAAGTCCGGCCGGGGGTAGGCTTCCTTAGAGGGCTCATATCTCTTCAGGGGCACTTCCAGCCAGGGCTCTTCCGTGGCCATCAAGGGTTTTCTTACCCGGTAAACTGCTTTTTCCGGGGTGATGGTAACCAGGTTATAGCCCCCCACCGGGTCTTTGGCCCGGAGGTTAGACCGCCCCATTACCCCGGTGATCCCTTCCCAGTCGTACAATTTATTCTGGTGCCCGTGCCCGCACATGGCAAATTGGATATTACGGGTTTTGATCCTGTCCAGGGCTTCGTACCAGTTGTTCAGCGAATTATCCAGGGGGTAATGATTGATAAAGATAAGAGGAGTCTCTTTATCCGGGTTAACCGCAAAAACCGAATCCATCCAGACCAGGTTTTCGCGCGGAATCTGCCCGGGGCTCATACGCATATTGGGGCCGGAGACCGTACCCATGAACATAAAGCCTTTATGACGAAAAAAGAAAGTCTCTCCACCGAAGATCTTCCGGAAAGAATTGGCCCCGCTTTCCGACCAGTTGCTGTCGTGATTCCCCGGGATAACATACCAGGGCAGGGTCAGGCTGTCGAGGATACGTTTGGCCAGGGCCAGTTCTTCATCAGAACCGAACTCGGTAATATCGCCCGTAAACAGTACAAAATCAATGCCTTTTTGCGCATTCAGGTCTTTCACCGTAGCCCGGAGGTCATCTGCACCGGTGGCACCGCCCACATGGGTATCTGAGACCTGGGCAAACTGAAACGAGGTCTGGCTGTAAACGGCCAGACGGGCAAGAGAAAAAGCAATAAGCAGTAGTTTCTTCATAGGTATATAATTAGTTCCGGGTGGAGAGTTCCGGGTGGGTTACCATCTGTCACCCTACCCGAAACGAGAAACTCTGTACCCGGAACTATTAATTACTCTCCCCAGCCCGGGTTCTGGGTCAGGTTATACCCCCTTTCCTTATAGGCCTGGATCTCGTTCCGGCCAATAGGCGACAGGTAAACGCGGTCGGTGAAAGCCACCCGGTTGGCATAGTTCATGACCACATAGTAGCCCACCATCTGGTCGGCATTAGTGCCGTCATAGGTGATAACAGTGCCGTCTTCTTTCATTACTCTGAGCCGGCTCACATAAGAGGCGGTCAGCTGGGTGGCCAGCTCACGCCGGGCATCAATCCACGGACCGGCAGAATACTCTCCTTTCTGGAAGTTCATATACTGCAGCTTTTTCCACCTGCGGATATCGTTCAGACGGGTATGCTCAAATACAAATTCCATTCTTCTTTCCCGCCGGATCTCCCACATAAGCGGGCTCACGTCAGCGTCACGATCGGGATCTTCCGGAAGGCTGGTCAGCATCAACGGAGCCGTCTTCTGAAGTCCTTTCGCCGTAGCCACGGCATCCAGCGGCCGGTTCCGGATAGCATTGACAGATTTATCCAGGTCTGCCTGCGTCACAGCGGAACCTCCGTGATTTTCTGCCAGAATCTGTTTTGCTTCAATCCAGTTCAGCACCACTTCGGCCAGGCGATAGATAGGTGCATCGCTGGTATTGGTACTGCTACCCCACTCCGGCGGGTACGTGCCGCCATACATGAAAGTAAGCGCCGATCGGCTGGCAAACTTGTGCGCATAGGCCAGTGTGGCAGCCGGTACATTTACCGTATCCAGGAAAGTAGCTTCAAAACGCGGATCACGGGTGAGGGTGAGGTTCCGGATACCAAAGTTTTTGGCATTAGGCACTTCTGAGTTCTGCCATACTTTACCGTCACTGCATATAAATGACTTCAGCAGGTTCAGGTTAGCCGCAGCGGCCTGTCCTTCGGTACCGTTACTATAGGAGCCGATGGCATGAGTCAAAAGTGGCGAAACATAGCTTCTGAAAAGCAGCACCTCAGGATTGGAAGCCAGGTTTTCCGAAGCAAAAAGGCTTTTAAAATCACTACCGAAGCTCCACTTTCCGCTGTCCATAACCAGCTGTGATGCTTCAACCGCCAATTCGAGGTATTTTTTGGAACGGGCCGCATCCAGGCCGTGATAATGTTGCCAGGATCCTTCAAACAGCATCCAGTTCGAAATCACCGCTGCCGCTATATAACGGTTTACATAGCCCACACCGTCATCTGTACGGATATTCGCCAGGGCAAATTTAAAATCATCATACACCTTGTCCATCACTTCTCCGCGCGGGGTACGCTCCCGGTACATTGACTCCTCATTACTGGGATCCACCTCGGCATCGAAATAAGGAACGTCTCCGAACACACTCACCAGGCGTGAGTATTCAAAGCCCCGGAAGAGACGTCCCACCCCTTCCCAGTGACTGTATTGTTCTGCCGGGATGGTCCCCTGCATTTTTTTACTCATCCGGTCCAGCATCACATTGGCTTTCCGCACCCAGTAGAAATTCCAGGAAGGCCCTGAATAGCTGGTCAGCATGGTAGGTGTGGCCGTACTGGCCCCCCGGCTGTTCGGCACTACACTTTCAAAACCGCCCTGGGTACCGGCAGTGGTAAAATCATCGGCAAAGATATAGCCCCGGAGCGGTGTATACGCGGTACCAAAGCTCGAGTTATAGCCTACAAAGTAGTTCACATAAAAGTCATTGGCATAGAGCCTGAGGTCGGTTTCATTTTTCCAGAAGGTATTGTCATTTACCTTGGTCAGCTCTGGCCTGTCCAGCACATCCGGGTTACACGCCGCCAGCAGGGAAGAGGCAGCGATCAGCAGGTAGCTTATATTTTTCTTGATACTCATGTCTTTACAAATAATTAGAAGTTTAACTGAAGTCCGAGTGAAGCACTTTTAAAGGTAGGAGTACCTACACCTGTCCGCCCGCTGTTATAGTTGGTTGTATTAAACATCGAATAACCGGCTACTTCTTCCGGATCTATCGGAAGTCCGTTCAGCTTATCCCATGTAAAGAAGTTTTCCAGAGACACATACACCCTGAGGGTATTGATGTGCGCCTTTTGTAAGACATTTTTGGGAATACTGTAGCCCAGGGTGATATTCTTAGCTCTCAGGTAAGACATATCCAGCAGGTAACGCGACTGCACCTGCATGTTATTCACATTTGCAGTACCCGCGTTATTGAAGGCCGCAGGATAGAATGCATCCTGGTTTTCCGGTGTCCAGTAATCATCCACAATAGCGGCCGGCATGGCACCGTCTGACACGTGCCAGCCCGGAATAGCCAGGAAGCCTTCACCCCATACGCTACGCTGCCCTACTCCCTGGAAGAAAGCAGAAAAATCAAACCCTTTGTAATCTGCACCTATCCTGAAGCCGTAGTTATACCTTGGAGTAAAATTACCGATCACCTTCATATCACCCGGATTATCAATGGTACCGTCACCGTTATCAATTTCACCGTCACCGTTCCGGTCCACAAATTTCACATCACCGGGGCCAAAGAAGAAGGCACCGGTGGAGTTTTGAAAACGCGGCTGGTAAACCCCGTTCGGGTCTTTCAGTTGGTAGGCTTTTCCGCCACCACTAGTGTAATACCTGGTCATATCGGCCGTTAAATCCACCAGTATCGGCTTACCGTCGGCTCCCAGCTCAAAGTCACTGTACTGGTAAAGCCTGTCTGTTTCATAACCCCAGATCTCTCCGTACACTTTTCCGTCATAGTTAGAGCCCATCAGGCGGGAAGAGGTATAATCATTAAATACTGATTTGGCGTCATCCAGGTTAGCCCGGAGGTTAATCCCCAGTCCGTTGGTAAAGCGGTGGTTAAAGTCTACTGCTACCTCGAAACCAGTAGTGGTAAGCCTGCCGTAGTTACCAAGCGGTGCTGTTCCTCCGATGGTCCAGGTAGTTCCCTCTACCGGGGCAAACATATTTTTTGTAGTTTTCCGGAACCAGTCGAACGTTATTCCTAAACGGTTCTGCAGGAAGCGGGCATCCACCCCGAAATCCAGGGTTTCCAGGTCTTCCCAGGTCACGTTTGGTACGGTAAGCGAAGGAGAGCCTACCGCATTTACCCGGTTATTATTTACAAACCAGAGAATCTGGCTGGCGGTCATATTGGAAACATAAAGGTCTGAGGGCACCGTCTGGTTCCCGATTACTCCCCAGGAGCCTCTCAGCTTCAAATGGCTGAGCACGGGTTTTGTCCACTCCATAAAAGATTCTTCCGAAGCAATCCATCCCGCAGAGAAGGATTTAAACCATCTCCAGCGCAAATCGGCAGGGAATTTGGAAGAACCGTCATATCTCAGGTTACCTTCCAGCAGATAGCGGTCTTTATGTACGTAGTTGATCCGTCCGAAATATCCCAGCTGGGCATCCCAATACACGCCGCCACTACCGGTGATATCACCCACTGCCAGGTCAAACTGCGGGTTGGTGATATCCAGTAGATTGGTCCGCTGGGTCCAGTTATACTTTCCGTCAGTAGTTACCCGGTTAAGACCGGCTATAAATTTGAATTCATTCGCCGGGTTGATGCGCCAGTCGTAAGTGGTCAGGGCATTGACGGTATGCCGGTAGCTGTTTTCCGCGCGGAGGTAAATATGGTCCGGGTTAGTGCCGTTAGCCGTATAGGCATCGTATGACAGATCATAGGCCCGGATGGCTCCTGCCGTTTCAGATGACACCACCTGCCCGTCACTGTTCACGTAAACAGGCTTACCGTCAGCATCGTTCCGGGGCTTACCTGCCACCCAGGAGTTGGCAGCCGTAAACCGGGTACCGTTACGGGCTATGCTGTAATCTTCATTCGTAAAAGTATAATCCACATCCACCTTCCAGTTACCGGTGATATTGATGGTGGTTCCGGCGTTCATATTGATATAATTATGGCGCATGGAGGCTTCGTTTGCTGCCATGTTCTCGCTCCACGGACTCCGGATAGGGTTACCGTTCTCATCGTATCCCATAGGGTACAGTGAGCTCCAGCGGTACATGTACAGCCACGGGTCAGCGGTGGTGGAGCTGGTAGCATAAGGCATGACTTTGTTTCGCTGGGTAAACATGGCTCCCGCCCGGATGGTCAGGTACCTGTTGATGTCATTGGAAAGCCTCAGAGCTCCGTTATACCTTTTGAATTTATCAGAATCACCGGGCTTCAGCATCCCGCTCTGGTTCAGTAACCCGAACGTGGCGGTATACCGCGTCTTTCCCACTGATCCGTTTAAAGACATATTGTGGGTTTGAGAAGGTGCCCACTCCCTGATCATATAATCATAAGGGTCATAGGTACGGACACCCAATTTAACTGTAGGAGAACCCGGGTCTACGTACCAGTCACGCCCGTATACGGTAGGGTCATTCGGCCCGATAGTGGAACCGTACTTCTTATCCCATTCCACTGCCCGCTGGTAGCTCTCATGATTAACCCGGTAAAAGGCACCGTAGGCGGTCCCTCCTACCCTGTCAAGGGCATCTATGGAATACTTAAGCGCATTTACCCGTCCCATCTTATACTCTTTAAAAGGATTCTGGAAAGAGAAGTTATTGGAGTAGTTTACGCTGATCTTATCTTTGGTACCACCGGTTTTGGTAGTGATCAGGATCACCCCGAAAGCCGCCTTTGCTCCGTAAATAGAAGCCGAAGCCGCATCTTTCAGTACCGTAATGGATTCTACATCATCCGGATTTACGTATTGAATACTGGGAATCTCCACGTTATCCAGCAGGATCAGCGGCGTGCTGTTTCCCTGTACCGAAGACAGGGCTCCCCGGATACGGATGGTAGGATCAGAACCCACCTCCCCACTGGGAATGGTAATGGTTAAACCCGGGGTAGACCCCTGAATGGCCCGGCCCACATCAGCTATAGGACGTGACTCAAGGTTTTCTTTTACACTGATAGAAGAGACCGCACCGGTGAGGTTCCCTTTCTTCTGGGTACCGTAGCCTACTACCACCACTTCATTCAGCGTGTTATCATCATCTTCCAGGATTACATTCAGGGCCGTGGCAGAAGTCACTGTTACTTCCTTTGTGGTATACCCTACAGAAGAGAACCGCAATACTGCTCCCTGGGGAGCTTCAATAGAATAATTGCCCCCGGCATCGGTAACCGTCGCGGTATTTGTTCCCACTACGGTCACGGTGGCCCCGGGAATAGGGCCGTCAGAACCGGTTACTTTACCCCTGATAACATCCAGGGCTTCCACCCCGGAGGCAGGCCCGGTTTTATCCGGCGGAGTTGCTCCATACACATTAGCCGTGAGCCCGAGCGTCACGAACAAACATAAAAGTTTTCTCATAAGATAGTTTTTTGGTTTGGATTGACCTAATAGATAGTTTACAAATATACCCCGTATTTGAATATATCCAAATGTATCTTTCCGGATAAAAAGTGAGAAAGATCGGTTAAAATATGATATTTAGAATAATTCTGAACACCCGGTTATTTCAGGCGCTTCAGTTCTCCTTCCAGCGGGTATTTGAGCACTACCTTTTTGCCGGTAGCATTTTCAAGAAGGGGTTTCAGGACAAGTCCGGCATTCTGCCGGGTTTGCTGCAGGATATCCGAATCCAGCGCCGACTGAAGAATCTGCTGTTCTGCCCGTTTCCAGGCTTCTTCCAGCAGTAAACCTTCATTCATAAAGGCGTATTCGGTATGATAAACCTTAGACCGGCTATGGTCAATTTTGTGGTAGCAGATCTCCGGCTTAGGTAAGTTAACCACCAGGGTATCCCCCATGCTGATGATATCTTCCGCCTTCACCTTACGGAGATCAATACAGCCCACGGCTTCTCCCTGGATGATCAGGATAGCTTTGGGGTCAGGCAGAAAATCACGGGTGATACTCTGCTCCACCACATCGCGGTAAGCATATTTGACCAGCTCCAGTTTTCCCAGTTCCGAGATTTCTTTTAAAACAATATTATGGCTGGTGGTGACCTCTCCGCCCTTAAAGAGCTTAAACGATTGCTCCCAGATCAGGATGAGGAGCGCCGCGATGATCGCATAGAAACCGATGGAGATCCATTTTTTCATGTTTACGTAATTATCTTAAACCTTCGGAACGAACTGATGGTCAATCCCGTAAAAACCAGTATCGTTCCTATCCATAAAATATTAATGAATGGTTTTTCTATCGATTTGATAATGATATATTCTTTCTCTCCGCGGTTAATTCCAAAGGTAAACAAGCCGGTAGCCGGGTCAATGCGCAGCAGCTGTGCCCTTATTCCCAGCTCATTGCTCACTACCGGGATACTCCAGATCTCCCGGTTTTTAATGGCAAATACGGGCTTGAGAATTCGTTCGCCATCGCGTTCCAGGATACGCAGGGTAGCTTCTGCTGCCACATCCCCTTCGCTGAGGGGCAGACCGTCCAGCTCGTTCAGCTGGTTTACCTCATCCAGGATAGCCACGTGGTCATTCAGGAAGAAGGTATCTTTTAAAGCCACGGCATACTCTTCGGTAGGTGTCCACTGCTTTTCATCGCCGGTGGTCACGTAGTTTACGTGCGTGTAAATGTCTTTGCTCCAGTAATGTTTGATATCCGGTGAAACCACATTCCCCATCTGCCGGTTGATCTGGTAGCGCGGATACAGGTTAAAGTCTTCTTTCTCGCCCCGTTTAAAGTTCACCTGGTAATAGGTGTTCTCCGTATTGTATTCCACAGTGTCTCCTTTTTGGGCCAGCAGCTTATCGCCATCCATAAGATCAGCCCGGAGCACGCCTTTGTAATCACTGTCAATGACCTGCTGCACAAAACGTTTTTCCACATAACCCGGTATTTTCCGGATCTTCAGGAACTCACCGCCGTAAGTCAGGTTAAAATCCTGGATACGGGTGGGGCGTTTCACGTAAAGCAGGGTGCTCTCCTGGTTATCTTTTTCATTACGGAACAACTGATTACCTTCAAAATTCAGTGATATCACCCTTTCATAGGCCGATGAATACATGGCCCCGATCAGCATCATGGCCACCCCGATGTGCGAAACCGCGCCACCGGCTATCCGCCCTTTCTTAAAGCTGAAAAGAATGCTCACATTGGCGATAATGCAGAACATACCCGCCGCCAGCAGCACAATATACTGCCACTTGTTCACCCCGGTCACCGAGATGGCCACTGCAGTCAGCAGGAGGCTGATCACCAGGGGATTCACCAGTTTATTCCAGGTGAGTTTTCCCTGGTTTTTCCAGAAAAAGTACTGGGCTACCCCTGTCAGGATCACCACGGCAATAAACAGCCACATCTGGAATACCGTAAAATGGGCAATAGGATCAGTAGGCATGGCCATGTTCAGCTTCAGGCCAAAGAGCTCTCCTATTTTATTGTATACAGGGATAGACGTGGTAACGGTAAGCTGAAAGGCTGCCAGGGCCAGTACGGTTACCCCTATAAAAATCCAGAAGTCGGAAGAATAGGTAGAAACCTCCTTTTCATCCCGGGGAAGCTCCTTCCAGCGGTACACCAGCAGGCTGACCGAAACCAGGATAAAGAAAAACAGGTAAACCAGCAGCTGCCCTGAAAGGCCGAGGTCGGTAAACGAGTGTACCGAAGCCGAGCCCAGAACGCCGCTCCGGGTTAAGAAGGTACTGTAAAGAATCAGGATAAACTGGGCAATGGTCAGCACAAAAGTGGTTTTCAGCGCAGAAGAGCTCTTGTTCGAGATCATCATGGTATGCAGGGCACCTACCATGACCAGCCAGGGCACATATACCGCATTTTCTACGGGATCCCAGTTCCAGTAACCACCAAAATTCATGGTCTCATAGGCCCAGACCGCCCCCATCATGATCCCTATCCCCAGGAGGATAGCCGCCGCCAGCGTCCAGGGCTGCGCCACCTTGATCCAGCCTTCGTAATCGCGTTTCCAGAGGGCCGCTACAGCAAAGGCAAACGGCACGGTGGTCATGGAGAATCCTAAAAATGTGGTAGGCGGGTGAATCACCATCCAGTAATTCTGCAGCAGGGGGTTCAGGCCGTTCCCGTCTTTCGGAATAAAATCAGGGTTCGTAGCCCACAGCGACAGGTGGGGCATGGACTCTTTCAGCAGGAGAAACGGGGTACTGCCCAGCTTAAATTCTCCGAAAAGCACCGCACCAATGATCATACTGGTCAGAAAAGCCTGAACGGCCGCAAAAACAGCCATCATGGGGTTCTGATATTCGGCATAGCGTTTTCCTTTATGGCGGAACCAGTAGATGAGGGTAAACCCTACCAGCACGTTCCAGAACATCCAGAGCAGGAAACTTCCCTCCTGGTCCTGCCAGAAGGTGGAAATGGCATACCCTACCGGCAGGCTGAGGGAGGTATTGTCCCAGGCATAATGGTATTCAAAATATTTATTCAGAACAATAGAAAACAGGGTAGCCACCACCCCGATAACGAAAATTCCGTGTACAATAAAGATTTTCGGTGCCAGCTTTTTCCAATAAACGTTGCCCTCTTTACGCGAGGCCAGTACGTACACATATGTTGAAATAATAGAAGAAAGAAAAGCCAGAATAACCGAAGCATGGCCTATTTGCCCGAGATATGAACGAAGCATTAGTGCTTAAATTAGTTTAAACTACAAAAATACCCTTAAAAAAGGAGAGACTATTTAAAAAAAGAAAAATTAAAGCCTCCGGCTTATAGTTTAGATTCTTTCCAAATAAATACTTTTCTCAGATGGTAATCTTTCTTTTTCTTGCAGCAATTTCCCAGGTACCGGCGTACTCTCCTTTATCAAAAACATAAGCCTGGTCATATAAATTCACGGTAGGGCATACATGATACGGTATTCCCAGCAGCACATCGCCCACCTTATAGTCATTCCAGCTATCGGTTTCCAGCACACCGTGCTCTTCACTCTGACTTTTCAGCTTCAGATCAGGGTGTTCGGGGAAACGGATCCGGAAGTCTACCGGGTTCTCGGCAGAAACCGCCTTATGCCCCATATCTACCGTAATGATGCCGGCTGCAGGTCTGGAGATCACCCGGGTAAGCACGTACGCTGCCGGCCTGAAATGCTGCTCCCTGAATTTATCGCCGTAGCCCCAGTCCCAGAAAACGCCGGTACCGGGTGAAAGTATACGGTTTTCTACACGCACATGTGCTGTAAAGGCCGGTGAACCGCCGCAAACCAGCTCCAGACTTTCTACCTCCGCCCCTGCTTTCCGGATAAATTCATCCAGCAGCTGCATCCCTGCATTGACCCGTTTTTCGCGCTCTGAAAAATCGGCATCGGTGATATGCCCGTCATAAATATGGAGTCCTTTTACCCGGATATTTTCCTTGCTGAGCACATATTCAAAAAACGGCCACAGGTCATCATTTACCTCATGCCCTGTACGGTTCATCCCGTTATTGATGTCGAGGTAAACCGTTATTTTCTCCATTTTACCGGCCAGCTCATCCACCACCTCCCGGCAATCTGCCAGGGTAGAAAATGCCGTAGCCGGATATTTTTGCATAAGATTTTCCAGCCGGTCCAGCTTAGGGCCCGTCAGCTGGTGGGCAATCAGCACACTTTCTGCGCCTGCCATGGCCGCCAGTTCGGCCTCCGCCAGAGTAGCCGCCTTAAATCGGACAATGCCTTTCCCGATCATCAGGCGCATCACCGCCTCCATCTTATGGGTTTTTACATGGGGCATGAGCCGGCCAGTGCCTCCGGCCACACGGATCATCTCATCGATATTTTCCATCACCCGGTCTTTAAAAATCACCAGGGAAGGCGAATCAAGCGTTTTATAATTCATCTCTGTTATAATTTAATTCCAGGTACGGTAAATCACCCCCTGCCCCGCAGGGGCAAAACAAACATAGCCCCTGGATGAAATCCGGGGCTGAATTGGCCGTGATTTAAACCTCATAAAGCTCCAGCGGTAATTGATCCGGATCTTCAAAAAAGGTAAAGCGTTTGCCGGTAAGCTCATCCGTACGAACGGGCTCACAAACCACACCCTTTTCTTCCAGGTCCTTCACGCAGGCATTGAGGTCATCCACCGCAAAAGCCAGGTGACGTAAACCCGCAGCTTCCGGCCTGCTGACCCGCGCCGGCGGGTCGGGAAAGGAAAAAAGCTCAATCACGTACTGCCCGTTCAGGCCCAGGTCCAGCTTCCAGGAGTTACGTTCCGCCCGGTACACTTCCTGCAGCACCTCCAGGCCGAGTACCTGCGTATAAAAATCTTTGGAGCGCCGGTAATCCGAGACGATAACAGCGATATGATGAACAGCCCTGAGCATTCCCTTTAGGTTAATACACAAAATTAGTCTGAATTCCCCGGACCATCTCACGCAGGGGCCTTAATTTTTACCGGATTTGTGCCGCTTAAAAACTCTCCTTAACTTTGAAACAGATAACAACAGACAATCAAATGGGAAATCTCATAACCGGTATTCAACAGATAGGCATAGGCGTGGTGAACGCGGAAGAAGCCTTTCAGTGGTATAACAAGACCTTTAACATGAATATTCCGCTTTTTGATGATGTGGCTGACGCCAAGCTGATGGTGCGGTACACGGGCGGAAATATCCGGCGGCGGCGGGCCATTATGGCTTTAAATATCGCCGGTGGCGGCGGTGCGGAAATCTGGGAATCGAAGCGGCCCCTGCCCCTGCCTGCCGGTTTCGAGCCTGTTTTTGGTGATCTGGGCATTTTTGCCTCACGGATCAAATGTCAGAACCTGGGCGATTTTGCCTATACCCATAACCTGAAGGCGGTGCCGGGACCTGACGGCAAACCCGTGGTCTGGCTGCGAGACCCTTACCGTAATCCCATCGTGGTGGTGGAAGATGACTCCTGGTTCAAACCCAAAGCCTCTAACACCGGCGGGGTACTGGGAGCGGTCATAGGCGTAAGCCACATAGAAAGGGTACTGCCCCTGTACGAGGCGCTGGGTCTTACAGAAGTGGTATATGACAAAACGGGATTCTTTGAAGATATACCTGATGCCGGGCAAAGCCGGAGCACGTTCCGGCGCGTGCTGCTCCGTAAAAAAGAAAGCAGTGAGGGCGCCTTTACCCGCCTGATTGGTAATGTGGAAATTGAGCTGGTACAGGCCCTGGATACCTCTGCCCGGAAAATCATGGAGGGAAGAACCTGGGGCGACCTGGGCTATATCCACCTGTGCTTTGACACCCTGGATATGGATGCGCTGGGCGCCCGCTTAAATGCGAATGGCTACCCGTTTACCGTAGACAGCGCCAATTCTTTCGATATGGGCGAAGCCGCGGGCCGCTTTACCTACATAGAAGATCCTGACGGCACCCTGCTGGAGTTTGTGGAAACCCACCGCGTACCCGTGCTGAAAAAACTGGGCTGGTACATTAACCTGAAAGAGCGGGGGATCGGCAAACGGCTGCCCAACTGGATGATTAATGCCCTGGGGATGGGAAAGGTGAAGGCGAGGTAGGTGTTAGCTGTTAGATGTTAGCTATTAGATGAAATTGACTGAGGGATTGTTGTATATAAAAGCTGATAACTGAAGGCTAAAAGCTAATAACTAATAGCTAACAGCTCTTTTTCTCCTTCGGGTTTTGCGAAATAATAAAAAAACTTTATCTTTGCCACACTTTTCATCAAACGCCTCCTTTTTGCCTAAAGGAAGCCTCTTTGAGACATAAAATTTATCTTTAATTTTTTTTATTAAATGGACTTAATTAAATTTGTAGAGTCAGAGGTAAACGGAACGAATGCCAATGTTCCTGACTTTAAGGCTGGAGACACTGTGAATGTGTACGTTAAGATTGTGGAAGGTAACAAAGAACGTATACAGTTGTATCAGGGTGTAGTGATCCAAAGAAAGAACTACGGAACCCCGGGAGAGTCTTTTACTGTTCGTAAAATCTCTAACGGCGTTGGTGTAGAAAGAATTTTCCCTGTTTTATCACCTTCAATTGATAAAATTGAAGTGATCAGAAGAGGTAAGGTGCGCAGAGCTAAATTGTATTACCTGAGAGGTAAGCATGGTAAAGCAGCCAGAATCAAAGAATTGAAAAAATAAGCAGCGATTGCTTTAAAGATTTTAAGTAATAGCTTTTTCATAATTTGTAGAAAAACGTCATCTCTTTGAGGTGACTTTTTTTTTCAAAGGATTGTAAGCCGTGAGCTATGAGAAACCAGAGGTTCTACTCAGGAGCCCACTCAAAGCTCACGGCTCATAGCTCATAGCTCAAAAAATACGCCCATGAAATTTTTCAAATACCAGGGAACAGGAAACGATTTCGTGATGATCGATAACCGCGAAATGCAGTTTGATGATACACAGGCCAATATCGCCCGTATCTGTCACCGCCGGTTTGGAGTGGGGGCAGACGGCCTTATTCTTATTGAAGATACCGATGGTTACGATTTCAGGATGAGGTATTTCAATGCGGATGGCGCTGAAGGCAGCATGTGCGGTAACGGGGGCCGGTGTGCCGTACAGTTTGCCGCTGACCTGGGCCTGTTTGAGAAAGAAACCCGTTTCCTGGCGGTAGACGGAGAACATCACTCGCGGATAGAGCACGGAAATGTATCCCTGCACATGACAGATGTAGATGGAATAGAAGAAGAAAAAGAAGGTTATTTCGTGAATACGGGCTCCCCTCACCTGGTGATTTTTCATGAACATATTGATCCCCTGGACGTAAAAACCCTGGGAGCCGGTATCCGCTACAGCGACTACTGGAAAAACCGCGGCGGCGTGAATGTGAATTTTGTACAGGTGGTGGATGCCGGTGTCCTGAAAGTACGCACCTATGAAAGAGGGGTGGAAGACGAAACCTACTCCTGCGGAACGGGCGTAACCGCGGCGGCCATTGTGAGCCACCTCCGTAAATCAGCAGGCACCCATCTTCGCATCGGCACCCTGGGCGGCGAGCTGAAAGTATCTTTCCGGCCCGGCCCTATAATCTCCGGAATCATCCTCACCGGCCCCGCGAAACGGGTTTTTACAGGCAATTTATAGAATAAATCCCTATTTTTTTGGAAGAAATAATATTTCTATCGTATCTTGCGTACGATTTCAAAATCACTTCCGGAAATCCGGGTGACCAACCAACAATCACCCGATCCATCAAATCAATTTTTCTCGAAATTTAGATATACCTTTAACTGTAGTGTGATATTCGTAGATGGTGCTGAACATCTCCTATCAAATCCTTTCCTCATGCTGTCTGCATATTACCCCGTCTTAAGGTTTAGACTTTCGAACAGAACATAACATTAATTTCAATTAAGTGGAAGAAGAAGAAAAAAAACCGGCCAGAGCTACCAGAAGTAAAACTAAGGCCGCTGCTGCCGAGCCAGAGGAAGCCCCCAAGGCTCCCAGAGTCAGGAAAAGAATCACACGAGTAGTTTCTGACGACACCTCCCAATCTCCCAATCTTGACCCCGTGCCTGCCTTTACGGAAACGTTTCCTGAGCCGGAGGTTCCGGCAGTCCCTGTTGCAGAAGACCCGGCTATCCCCGTGATCCCGGATGAAGAAATAGACATGTCAGACCTCCTGGAAGAAGTACCGGATATTACCGATGAAGACCTGGGGATCGTAGACGAGGTGACCAAAGAACAAGCCCTGGAAGCCAAACGCAAAGACGATTACAGCAGAAATATAAAGAAGCAGTTCAATAGCCTGGTTAAAGAATTTGACGGGCTGATCGACAATACCGGAGTACTGGAAATCATGAGTGAAGGCAGCTACGGTTTTCTCCGCTCAGCCGACTACAACTACCTGGCCAGCCCGGACGATATCTACGTATCCCCTTCGCAGATCAAGCTTTTCGGCCTGAAAACCGGTGATACCATTCACGGCACCATACGCCCGCCCAAAGACGGTGAAAAATATTTTGCCCTCCTGAAAGTAATCACTGTAAACGGTAAAACTACGGAGGAGATCCGTGACCGGATTCCTTTTGAATACCTGACCCCGCTCTTCCCCCAGGAAAAGATCAAGCTCAGCACACGGCCGGAGATCATGTCTACGCGTGTACTGGATCTCTTCTCTCCTATTGGTAAAGGCCAGCGGGGGATGATTGTGGCCCAGCCTAAAACCGGTAAAACGGTACTTCTGAAGGAAATTGCCAACGCCATCACCATTAACCACCCGGAGATTTACCTGATCATCCTGCTGATTGATGAAAGGCCGGAAGAGGTAACCGATATGCAGCGAAGCGTAAAAGCCGAGGTGATCTCATCTACCTTTGATGAAACGGCTGAAAAGCACGTGAAGGTTTCAGGAATGGTGCTGGAGAAAGCCAAACGACTGGTAGAATCGGGGCACGACGTGGTGATCCTGCTGGATTCCATCACCCGCCTGGCACGGGCCTATAACACTACGCAGCCTTCTTCAGGTAAGATTCTTTCAGGTGGTGTGGATGCCAATGCATTGCACAAGCCCAAGCGTTTCTTTGGTGCTGCCCGGAAAATTGAGAACGGCGGCTCATTGACCATCGTTGCTACTGCCCTGATTGACACCGGCTCTAAAATGGACGAAGTGATCTTTGAAGAATTTAAAGGTACCGGTAACATGGAGCTACAGCTGGATCGCCGCCTGGCCAACAAACGGGTATTCCCTTCTATCGATATCCTGACTTCCGGAACCCGGAAAGAGGATTTGCTGATGGAAAAAGACGAGCTCCAGCGCGTATGGCTGCTTAGAAAATACATGGCCGACATGAACCCGATGGAAACCATGGAATTCCTGCTTTCTAAAATGAAGGGAACAAGGAGTAATATGGAGTTTCTGGCGACGATGAACAGATAAGATAAGTTAAAAACTAAAAACTAAAAACTAAAAACTAAAAGTTAAGGTACATTCTTTTAATAATACTGAATGTACCTTAGTTTTTAGTTTTTAACTTTCACTCCCTCCTCCTATCACATCATCATTCTTCACCGAACGCGTTTTCTTCTGAACAAAGGCCATCTTGCCTATTTTGTAGCTGAGCGTGAGCTTGATGTTCTGGTTATAGATATTATTGCGGTTATACTGTTCGTAGAGAGGGGTGATCAGCGTGCTGTTCATCTTCATGCCTCCCAGGAAATTCTCTGCCGCCAGACCTATGCTTCCTTTCTTGTTATTAAATTCTTTTCTTACACCCAGCGAGTACATATAGAAGCTGCCCATGCTACCCTGCAGCTGCACCTGCTTGCCCCGGAAGCCCCCGAAAGCCTGAACAGTCCAGTTATCGGGCAGCGACAGCTGTGATTGCAGTCTTCCGCCTATCACTACCCCCGAGTTATCGGCCATGCGGAAGGTTCCGTCTGCGCCGGCAATCTGCCCTTCCATATAGGTATAGTACAGATCCAATCCGCCGTTAAGTGTCCACTTGGGAGTCAGGTACACGTTCCCGAAAATATTTCCGCCCAGGGCTTTCTGGGTTCCGATGTTCTCGAAGGTAGTCACCATGGCCCCGGCCAGGGTATCGGAAGGTGTGGTGATACGGGTTACGGCGTTATTAGTCTGCCGGCCAAATACCGAGAAGTTGAAATAGCTTTTCCCGGCAAAAGTACTTAATGACAGTTCAACGTTATCTGTAACTTCCGGCTTAAGACCCGGGTTACCGATACTGATATTCTGCGGGTTGGATGCGTTGTAGTTCGGGTTCAGCTGCTGAAGCCCCGGCCGCTGAATCCGTTTATTATACGCTAACTTAACGGTAGAGCCATTGGCAAACGCCCTGGAAATATTTACACTGGGCACCAGGTTTCCGTAAGACGGGATGGCAATAGGGTTCACCTGATCCAGTGCATCAATGGTGGTATACTCGTACCGGGCTCCCAGCTTCAGGGTCAGCTTATCAGCAGTAGTATAGGTGTAAGAGGCATACCCGGAAGCTATGTTCTGGGAGTAGTCCAGGAAGCCGGAAGGGTTCGCAGGGTCCAGGGAAAAGCCGCCGGAACCCGAAGCAGAAAGGTAACGGTAATCACTGTTCACATTCCTGAAAATACCTTTTAATCCTACCTCAAACGACTGGTTGGTACTTACCGGGCTTACAAAATCGGCCTGAACGGTAAATTCCTTATTGGTATTGTCGTTCCGGTTCTGCATCCGGCTGAGAATTTCCCCTGCGCTGTTCAGGATATCCGCATCAAAATTATTGATGAGGTTATTCTGGCTGTAATAGGTAGATACGTAGAGCTCCTGCTGCGGTTTGAATATCCGGATATAGTCGAGATTCAGATCCACATTATTGGAATTATCTTTCCCGTCTACTTCCCGGAAGGAGGTAGAGGTAAGTGAATTGTCCGTAAACAGGTTGGTGGTATAATCCAGGTCTCTGCGGAGGTTTCGTGTACCGAAGGCCACGCCTGCTGACAGCGACTGGTTCTGGCTGATATCATAATCAAATCCCAGGTTATACCTTCCGAACATCCCGTTATCATTTCCGCTATTGGTCTGTTGGGTAGTTACAGAAGGGCTGCCAAAGGTAGTCTGGTCCAGAGTGCCTCCTGATTTGTTATAAAACATACGGCCAAAGCCGCCCAGCGTCATGCCGAACTTACCGTTCCGGTAGCTTCCGTTCAGTCCCAGGTTAGAAGCCCGCAGGCCCACTCCCGAGTCAATGTTCAGGGTCATTCCCTGGATATCTGATTTTTTGGTAATAATATTAATGATCCCGCCACTGCCTTCAGCATCATATTTGGCCGAGGGCGAGGTGATCACCTCCACTGTTTTGATCAGGTCTGCCGGGATCATCTTCAGGGCATCGGCAATGCTGCTGGCCACAATGGTAGACGGCTTATTGTTAATCAGTACTTTGATATTGGAAGATCCGCGGAGCGAAACGTTACCATCCAGGTCTACGGTCAGCATGGGTACTTTTTTAAGAATGTCAGATGCATCACCGCCTTTGGCTGAAATATCACCCTCGGCATTATACACCAGGCGGTCTACTTTTTCTTCAATCAGTGCTTTTACTCCGGTAATTTTCACTTCTTCCAGTATATGCGAATTCACCGGCAGCACGATATTTCCCAGCTCCACGGTTTTTCCTTTCTCTACTTTAATATCCTGAATACGTTTGTCTTCATAGCCCACAAAAGAGATCAGCACGGTGTATTCTCCGGCAGGCAGCTGGGTCAGGGTAAATTCGCCTTTATCATTGGCCATGGTGCCGTCTGTTACTTTACCGGTGGCCTGGTTGATCAGTGAAATGGTAGAATACGCTACCGGTTCAGCGGTCAGGCTATCGGTTACACTACCCGTAATTTTGGAATTTCCTTTGGGTTGGCTGTCATTCAGGGTAGTTAAAACACTCTCCCTGTTCCGGCTTCCGGATCCTTCACCGCCCGGAGGAGGCCCCTGTGTAAAGGCCGGCAGCGTCACCAGGCTCATCATGAATAAGATCAGATTTTTCATTTTTTGCTTCTTTTTAATTTCAGCACAAAACAAAAAAGAAAAAAAACACCGGAATTTTCTTTTAGACCCATGGGCTGAAACATTCTACCGTTGGCCTGTTCCGGCATTTCGGGGCATCCATAGATAAAAAATACGAATCTGTCGAATGTTTGGGCCCATCTGTAAATAATGCCTTGATTATCAGAAACCATTTTGGCTGAAAAGTGTTACTTTCGATATAATTTATGACAACAATGCAGGATTTTTTCAAAAAACATAAGATCGCCATCATCCACCTGGCGTTTTGGGCGGTCTACTTTTCTTTCTTCTTTTACCAGATCAGCTTTGGGGGTGGAAAAGAGCGTGTCACCACCGAAGCACTCCGTGAAGCCTTTATTCATGTACTCTTTGTAGTGATCATTGTGTACATTAATTATAGTTTCCTGCTTCCGCGTTTTCTGAAAGATCACCGGTTTTTAAAGTATATCCTGTCTTTTGTTTTTTTCTTTTGCCTGGTTACCGGCAGCTATATTTTCTTCAAAAGATGGGAAACACAGGGTACCTGGCTGCACGATATGTTCTCTTCCGTACGCTTCATTATTCACTATTCTCTTACGGTTCTCTTCATTGTGGTATTTATCAGCATGTTCCGGTTTGTGGAAGAGTGGTTCGGGATTGAAGCCCGTAAAAGAGAACTGGAAAACGAGAACCTGAATACCGAGCTCCGTTTTCTGAAAGAGCAGATCAACCCGCATTTTCTCTTCAATACACTGAACAGCCTTTATTACCTGGCTACCATCCAGTCGCCCAATACTCCCGAAGTGATCGTAAAGCTCTCACGCATGATGCGCTATATGCTTTACGACTCTAACCGGCCCAAAGTTTCATTACAGCAGGAAATAGAGTACATGCAGAATTTTATTGAGCTGGAGAAAATGCGGATAGGCCGGCCCATGCCCATTACTTTTGAGACCAGCGGCCCTCTCTCCTCTATTCTTATCGTACCATTGATCCTGAACACCTTCGTGGAAAATGCCTTCAAGCACGGGTTGAATAACCCGGATGCTGACGGTTTTATCCGGATAAAGATTCATGCGGAGCCTTACTTACTTACTTTTACGGCAGAAAACAGCAAGCCGGAGAATCCTGATCAGAAAGAAAAATCAGGAATCGGTCTTCAAAATGTCAAAAGAAGGCTGGAATTAAGCTATCCGCGCAAACATACGCTGGATATTACCGAAGATGAGCGCAGCTATAAAGTTCACTTAACCCTTGATCTGTCATGAAAATTACCTGCATTATTGTAGAAGATGAGCCCCTGGGGATGAGTCTTATGGAGAACCACGTGGCGAAGGTTCCCTACCTGGAGCTGAAAGGGAGCTTTTCAGACCCCGTAAAGGCTATCGCATTTTTGCGTGAGAATACGGTAGACCTGATGTTTTCTGACATCCAGATGCCGGGCGTAACCGGGATTTCCCTCCTGAAGATTGTACAAAACCTGCCCCTGGTGATCTTTACCACTGCCTATTCGGAATATGCCCTGGAAGGCTACGACCTGGATGTAGTGGATTACCTCATTAAGCCTATCAGCTTTGAACGCTTCCTGAAAAGTGTGGAAAAGGCAGCCCAGCGATTGAATAAAACTGCCCCGGCACCCACTACCGGAGAGGCCCGTGAAGACTATATTTTTGTAAAAGACGGCACCCGCTATATCCGGGTAGACCTTTCAGATATCCGGTATATTGAAGGACTGAAAGATTACGTAGCCCTTCATGTTCCCGGTAAAAAGATTGTCAGCCTGCAGACCATGAAGTCGCTGGAGGCCCTGCTGCCCCGTAACCGCTTTATCCGGATCCATAATTCCTACATTGTGGCCCTCCAGGCCATTGATTCGGTAGATAAGGAGAAAGTTCAGATCGGGAATATTTTCCTGCCGGTGAGTGACAGTTATAAGAAGGGGTTGAAGGAGATGGTGGAGAGGAGGCAAATCGGGAATTAAGTGAAAAATGAAAAACTAAAAACTAAAAATTAAGGAAGAATGTACCTTAACCGCAGCGGCGGACCGTTTTTAGTTTTTAGTTTTTCATTTAATCAGTTTCCTTCCCCTCCCACTCTCTTCTGCTCCGCACTCGTAGCGGTCTGGCGGTTACGGGCACTTTTCACGTTCTGGTTACCGAAGCGGTAGACGAATGTAGCACGCACTCCACGGCTGTCCCAGATATTGTTAATGCTCATCTTAACCCCGCCGAAGTCGGTTTCACCGCGCCAGCGGGCAGTAGCAAAGATATCATTCACGGTCAGGCGAAGGCTCCCTTTGTTTTTCCAGAGCGAGCGTGAAATACCCGCATTGATGGCATAAATTTCGCGGCCGGCAAACGTACCGTCAATAGAAGGAGAATTGTACCACATAGAGGCTTCGGCGTTCCAGCCTTTGGCCAGCACAAAGTTCTGGCTGGTAAAGAAGTTATAGCCGAAGTTAGATACGTTCAGCACATCCCCCAGGAGCTCTCCTTTATAAATGGCATAGAATGCCGACAGGTTATTATTCATGTTCCACCATTTGCTCACTTTTACAGGGAAACTTACCCCCAGGTTAAAGTTCTGACGTGAGCCGATATTCTGCAGAGTAGCAAACGACACGTTGGTGGGATCAATCTCCGCATTGGGATTGTTCTGAATCAGCTTTTCCAGGATTTCAGGCTCATTCCGGGCATTTTTTACAATCTGGCTGAAATAGTCATTGGTATAACTGTAGCCAAAGGAGGTCACAACAGACTGCTTCAGCGTATGCGAAATTTCCACGGCATCGGTCAGCTGAGGGCGCAGGTATTCATTCCCCAGCTCATACGTATAAGGATCCAGGAAGAAAATAAACGGGTTCAGGCTCTTGTAATCCGGACGGTCTATCCGGCGGCTGTAGTTAAAATTCAGCGTATTGTTTTTATTGATCACATGCGTGATGTACAGGCTGGGAAAAACATTCAGGTATTTCCGGTCTCTTTGCTCCTTTAAGGTGAGTGATTCTCCTTTTGAAACCGTATGCTCCATACGTACCCCCGCCTGCAGATTCCACTGATCATTCAGCTTCTTATTGAAGTTGGCATACGCGGCATTGATATTCTCGGTGTAAATGAAATGGTTACTTCTGCCCTTATCTATAGCACCATCATTAAAGAACTTGATGTCATTGTCTGACTTCACATAGCTCGATTTAAGCCCTGCTTCTATTTTGGCATTAGCTTCTGCCAGGGGAAGGCTGTAGTCTGCCTTGGCCGCTATGATATTGAATTTATTCGGAATATTACTGGTTACGGTCAGCCTGTCTCCTACGGGTAAGCCGTTCTGATCAAAAAAATCGGTGATCATTCCCCGCTCCCTGTTTTTGTTGTCATAAACCGAATAATCCAGGTCGGCAGTGATCTCCTGCCCCTTATCATTAAGGACATGTTTAAAGTTGGTATTGAAAGTGATATTGGACCAGGCCATACGCGGGCTGGAGGTGGTAAAGAGCGATGACGACAACTGTTCGCTGTCGCGGATAACGGTATTGTTCTTCATAGGCTCAGACGACTGCCATTTCCCGATATTGGCATTCAGAAGCACGCCGAAGGTCGTATTTTTCGTAGCAAAGAAATCGCTTCCCACCCGGGCAGAAAGGCCATTGGATTCCGTATAACGAACAGTTTCCTGGTCAAAAGTACGGTCATCCAGGGTACGGTAGAAGTTATTGATCCCGTAATTCTGCCCGGCCCGGTAGCTGACATTCCCGAAGGTGTTGAATTTCCCCTGCCGGTTATTCAGGTTCAGGCTCATATTATATTTGGGCATACTGCCCTCTATTCCTTCTGCATAGGCCGGCACCAGGCTTAAGCCTCCACCCAGGGTCAGGCTTCCGTTGGTACCGAAATTCTTGTTCTTTTTGATCACCAGGTTAATGATCCCTGAGTTACCGGCGGCATCATAACGCGACGAGGGATTGGTGATGATCTCGATCTTCTCAATCTGGTCGCTGGCCATGTTCTTCAGGAGGTTGGCCAGCTGCTCCTGGCTCATGTAGGTGGGCTTGCCATCCATATAAATCTGTACTCCCTGTTTGCCTTTCAGGCTGATGTTATCATTCTGATCAATAGAAACTCCCGGTGCTCTCTGCAGCACTTCCATGGCCGTACTTCCGGCACTCACAATGCTGCTTTCCACGTTCATCACCAGCTTATCGGCGTGTTGCTCCAGCAGAGGCTTTTTAGCAGTAACGGTCACGTCTTTCAGCACGTTAGTGGTGGCGGTAAGTACCAGCTTCTCCAGCTTTACCGCAGGGTTTTCTTCTGAAAGCACAATGCGTGGAGTAACCATTTTCTGATAACCTACCATTGAGGCTGACACCAGGTAGTCGCCATAGGCCAGTTCATCAAACAAAAAATTTCCCTGCTCATCGGCGAGGGCGGCTTTCACCAGACTGGAGTCTCCTGCTGCCAGGAGAAAGACATTGGAAAAGGAGAGTACCTGGTTATTTTCATCCCACAGGGTACCCCGGATCTGCCCGGGTTTCTGGGCAAAAACAGACGACGTAAGAGTAAGTACTCCTACCATTAACAGTAACAGCTTTTTCATATTTGTAGTTATAAGTAATAGCTCATGTCAGCTTACAGCCTCCATTTGTTTTCAAAACTACCTCTTAAAATGACTCTCCGCTATTTCTATTTTACAGGCGGTAAGTTTGAAAGTATAAATGGCCTTCTTCTCTTACAGAGATGTTTTTTCAGGAAGAAAGGTTGCCCGGTAGTCTGAAAAAATCATTAAGCACTGGCTAACAGGGCGTTCAATTAAAATAAAAGCTGTAGTTTTACAAAAAACAGCATTTTATGAAAACGCACACCACCAATTACTACAATACGTTTATAGAAATTGCCGAAGACTGCCCGCTGGACTTCGGGGAGGTGCCCTTATCTAAAAAGGAGAAGAAGACAGTAGCGGAAAGGCAGTATGAGCTGATTGCGGCGCATCCGTATAAGTTAACTTCTGATGAAGTAGTATTTCAGATTTATGCCGAAAAAAATGAAATCCTGCCGGAAGAATATGAACAGGCCAGGGCTGAATTCTTTTCGAAAGGCCAGCCTTGTCTCCGCGCTTCCCCCCTGGGAAAGAGGTACGGCTTTGGTATTCATTATGACGGGGAAGGCAAAATGGCACTTTACGGGGCGGATACAGATGCGTATAAGCAGTTTCTCGCGGATCCGGAGGTGAAAAAGCTGAAAGCGATGCGGACGGCGAGGAAGTAATGGTAAGTTAAAAACTAAAAATTAAAAACTAAAAATTATGGTACAATTAGTATTTAATATAAAAAAATGTACCGCAACTTTTAGTTTTTAGTTTTTAACTTTTAACTTAAGAACACTCGTCTACCAAATAAAGAATCGACTCATAATCCTTCTCTGTAGCCTGGCTCATAGCCATTTCACAGGTTTTGGTAGAAGAATAATAGCCGTTCACGCCGGTATGTGTGCACACTTCTTCTGCCTCTAAGTGCGTAGCAGAATTCGTAAGGGCAGGAACCAGGAAGCCCCGGTCACCGGCCATTCCGCAGCAGCCCGTATTCAGGGGCACTACCACTTCTTCTGCAAATTTTTCGGCGATCTGTATAAAAAGACCGGTGGTCTTCATCTTCTCCAGTGAACATACGGAATGAAGCACCACCTTCTCTTTGCGGATGCGGGCTTCTACCCGGGGCAGTATTATTTTATGGAGAAACTCCACGCTGTCCCAGATGGTCAGCTTCGTATACCGCAGCTGGTTTTCGCGGGTTAACACCAGGTAGATATGCTTCAGGGTATATTCGCAGGAGCTGACGTCAATCACCACCGGCAGGCGGCCCTCTTCTGACGAGAGCCACATGCGTTCCACGATTTCGTTTGCCTTGAATGCATAGGCATCTTTAAAGCCTTTGGAAGAATAAATCTGGCTGCAGCAGCTGCTGTTTACTTCCCGGATCACCCTTGATTTTACTCCTGCCTTATCGCAGACACTGTAGAAGGTTTCTACCAGGTTTTTGGATTTCCCGGCGTAGGTTCCCATCATCCGGGTAATACAGGCCGGGAAATAAATAATATCCGGCTCCGGGTCATGGCGATACTTCAGCGCGGGGGCAGGCGCTATCTGCGCTGTCCACAGCGGTATATCCGGGCTTATCTTCCGTGCAGCCGCGGTCATGCGCTCCATGGTGCGTTTTCCCAGCCAGCGGTTCAGGGCATGCCCGGTGCCCAGCCCCCAGCGCAGCAGGCTGACCAACCCGCCGAAGTTCCGTGCAGTACCCAGTGCCACCCGGTTGGCTGCCACCGAGTGTTCATCCACCCGCAGGCGCTTCACCAGGTCACCGGTGTTAATGTTCACAGGGCAGTTCACCGCACAGAGGCCGTCTACCGCACAGGTATCCAGTCCGTCAAACTGAAACTGGCGGCTCAGCTCCCTGTATTCAGCAGTTTTTCCTTCTTCTTTCAGGTTTTCCAGCACCCGGCGCATGACTATACGCCTGCGGGGTGAGGCAGTGAACTGGCGGGAGGGGCAGCTGGGCTCACAAAAACCGCATTCAATGCATTTATCTACCTCTTCTTCTACGGCAGGCATCCGCTTCAGGTCACGCAGGTGGGCATCGGCATGTTCATTAATGATCACTCCCGGATTCAGCAGGTTAAGGGGGTCTACCGCCTGCTTCAGCCTTTTCATGATGTCATAAGCTTCCGGGCCCCATTCGGTTTCTACAAAAGGCGACATGTTCCGGCCCGTGCCATGCTCGGCCTTCAGTGCACCGTCGTATTTCTTCACCACCAGCTCCACCACATCCTGGATAAAGGCATCATAACGGGCCACCTCCCGGTCAGTGGCAAACGTCTGGGTCACCACAAAATGGATGTTGCCGTCTTTGGCATGGCCGAAGATAATGCCGTTATCATATTCATGCTTTACAAAAAGCTGCTGGATATCAATGATGGCGTGCCCCAGGTGCTGAAGCGGGAAAGCCACATCTTCCAGAATCACAGTGGTACCGCTGGCCCGCACAGCCCCTACGGCCGGAAACAGCCCTTTACGCACTTTCCAGTAAAACGCCTGCATGGCCGGGTTGCGGGTAAACTCAGGCATCTCTACCAGGTTAAAGCCCCCCAGGCAGCTTTCAAACCGGGCCACGGTGGCCTCCAGCTCTTCGGGTGAATCTTCCTGGAATTCTACCAGCAGGGCCGATGCCGCCGCCGGGAGACTCTTTACAATGGCCGGCATGCCCTCCAGGTCTTCTACAGAGCGCAAAGAGGCCCGGTCCATCAGCTCCACCATGGCCGCCCCCGTTTCAATCAGGGGCTGAATGGCCTGGCAAGCCGAAAAGATGTCGGTAAAATAAAGCAGCCCGGTAGATTTAAAAGGTTTATCGGGTACGGTATCCAGCACCGCTTCCGAAATAAACGCCAGTGTTCCTTCCCCGCCAATCAACAGGTGGGCAAAGATATCCAGCGGCTTTTCATAATCCATAAACGCATTCAGTGAATAGCCTACCGTGTTTTTGGTCTGGTATTTCTGCCGGATACGTTCTTTTAAAGCCGGGTTATTCTCTATCTGGGCCTTTAAAACCAGCAGTTCCTGCGAAAGCGCGGAACATTCCCGGTCAAAACGGGCATAGTCTTCTGTATTCTCGGTAGAAAACACCCGGCCGTCAGGCAAAATAAACCGGATATAGCGGATGGTATGGTAAGAATTCTGGCTTACCCCGCAACACATGCCACTGGCATTATTGGAGAGGATGCCTCCCATCATTGCGGCCCCTATGCTGGAAGGGTCCGGCCCGATCTTGCGGGCAAATTTCTTCAGATACGCATTCACCATGGCACCGGTAATGCCCGGCTGCACCCGCACCTGCGCCGCCTCCTGCTCCACGCTTACTTTCTTCCAGAAACGCGACAGGTCTACCAGGATGCCATCGGTCACCGACTGCCCCGAAAGGCTGGTACCTCCGCCCCTGAAAACCAGCGGAACGGCATATTCACGGGAGTATTCAAATAAACGGATGATCTCTTCCTCACAATCGGGCTGCACCACGGCTTCAGGCACCAGGTAATAAAACCCGGCATCAGAAGCATAGGATACCCGGTCAATATATTGGTCTTTTACCCGGCCCGGGCCAATGATTTTGTGTAAAGCCCCGGTCATTTCGGATTGCGGTAAATAGTAGTAGGGTACGACTGTGCTTTGGCATAAATGGTCATATCAGCGATGGTCACATGCTCAGGTGCATTCACGCAGTAAGCAATGGCATCGGCAATATCTCCGGCCTGCAGGGGTTCAAATCCTTCATACACCTTACCGGCACGCTCCTGGTCACCCTTAAACCTGACCAGTGAGAACTCGGTCTCTACCGCCCCGGGGGCTATATTGGTTACCTTCACACCATAGGCCGTCAGGTCTTTACGCATGGCTTCACTGATGGCCTCCACACTATGCTTGGTGGCGCAGTACACGCCGCCGTTCTCATACACGTGCTTACCGGCTACCGAGCTGATATTTACGATATGCCCGCTGCCTCGTTCAGTCATGTGTTTCATGAGACATTTCGATACATTCAAAAGCCCGATGACGTTGCTGTTGATCATTTGGGTCCAGTCATTGAGATCCCCTTCATGAATAGGCCCGAGTCCGTGGGCATTGCCGGCATTATTTACGAGGATATCAATCCGTGAAAATTCCTCCGGCAGCGATTCTATCGCATTTTTAACACTCTCATAGTCAGCTACGTCAAAGGTCAGCACATGAACCTTTACCTGTGGTGCCAGCTCCCGCTTCAGTTCTTCCAGCCTTTCGGTTCTTCTGCCGCAAATGATGAGGTGAATATGGGAGGCGGCGAATGCCCGGGCGGTGGCAGCGCCTATGCCGGAACTTGCGCCAGTAATTAATGCCGTTCTACTCATTTTAAAAGACGATATTAGAAGAGCAAATTTAGGAAAATACAGGCGAGATTATGCCCTGAAGCGGGCACGGATTACTATTTATATTGTATCTAACTAAAACTTTCACTGCAGCAGCCGCCTCAGCACCTCCGTCTTATCCGGGCTGAGCGCCGAGCAGATTTTATATACTGCTTCTCTTTCTTTTTTGGAGGCTTCGGAAAATACGTTCACGATCTCCTCGGTTTTGGCATCAAAGAAAAGGTTGACCAGCGTAGAGCTGGGCCGTAGCGTATTGAGCATCCGCACAGACTCCAGGTATTCGCTGATGATTTTCCGGCTTTCTGCCGGCTGTGTGGTCAGGTTATCCAGCGCCAGGCGGTGGTAATTGTAAAAACCTTCACGGAAAGAAACAAACTGCTGGTTGCGGAGGTTTTCCATCACCCAGTAGCGGTCACGTATATCGGCTTTGCTGTCCCAGGGGCCACCTACAGCTGAACCCGCCAGGCTGACAATATTGTACAGGCGGTCAACAAAGGGGTTACCACCCATGCGGGAGAAAGAGTCGTAGTCCACGGTAAGAGCTACCAGCGAGTAAAAGGCCAGCATACTGGTCAGATTAGACGTGTAGGCCTGCTCATTAAACAGCATCTGGCGGTTTTCAGGAGCAAAAGAAAACTCAAAGTTCCGGTCCAGGAAACTGAATATAATACTTTCATACGTGGTGCCGTACACCGGCCGGATCACCTGGAACTGCGCCGTACCTGAATAGCTGTACTGAGCAGAGCTGCGGATCAGGTTAATGTTCAGATTGCACCTGATCTTCTCCCCGTTTCCGTAAATATCATTAGTCCATTTCTGGTTATTCATAAAGTCGCTGATGGCGCTCTCCATTTCTGAAAAAACCTCGCGGTCACCTGAAACGTTAGTGCTTAACTGCGAATAATTGACCCTTACCTTGCACTGAAGTTCCTGGCCCCGTGCCTGTATGAAAGAAAAGATAAACAGCGCTAAAAGTATCCTCATTTTCCCTGATAATATTCCAGAACAGCATTTTTTATATCTTCAGCCACTGCCTCTTTTGATTTCAGATCAAAAGACTTTTCGCCGCCGTTCCGGTCAAAAATAGTTATTTTATTAGTATCATAACGAAATCCCGCCCCTTTATCTTGCAGGGAGTTAAGTACAATCATATCAAAATTCTTCCGCTCCAGCTTGCCTCTGGCATTCCGGTACTCGTTATCCGTCTCCAGGGCAAAGCCCACATGCACCTGGTCATCGCGTTTCAGGCTGCCCAGTTCTGCGGCAATGTCTATCGTTTTTTCCAGCTCAATAAACATCTCATCCTCCTGTTTCTTGATCTTTTGCTGTGCTACGGTCTCCGGCCGGTAGTCGGCTACAGCCGCAGAAAAGACCAGGAAATCCGCCTGTTCATGCAGGCGGCTTACGGCCTCAAACATTTCAGCGGCGGTTCTGACGTTGATCCGGTTTACCCCGGCTATATCGGGCAGGGCCACAGGCCCGGCTACCAGGTGTACGGTGGCACCGCCGAGGGCAAAAGCCCGGGCGATCTCAAAGCCCATTTTGCCGGAAGAATGGTTACTGATAAAGCGCACGGGGTCAATATCCTCCTGGGTAGGCCCGGCGGTAACCACCACGGTCTTACCTTTCAGAAGAGGTTCAGCAGAAAACTCCCGGTGCACGGCCTCCAGCAACTCTTCCGGTTCAGCCATACGCCCCTTGCCTTCCAGGCCCGAGGCCAGCTCACCGGTATTAGGCTCTATGATGCGGTTATCGTAGCTTTTCAGGATGGCCAGGTTGGCCTGGGTAGACGGATGCCGGTACATATCCAGATCCATGGCCGGTGCAAACATCACCGGGCAGCGGGCCGACAGGTATACTGCCTGCAGCAGGTTATCACACACCCCGGTCACGCATTTGGCGAGGGTATTGGCCGATGCCGGGGCAATCAGGAAGAGGTCTGCCCAGAGTCCCAGCTCCACATGGTTGGTCCACTGACCCGTGTCTTTATCCGAAAAAACCGTATATACCGGATTTTTAGAAAGGGTAGAGAGGGTCAGCGGCGTAATGAACTCTGTGGCTGCCGGTGTCATAATCACTTTTACCTGCGCCTTTTCTTTCACCAGTAACCTGACCAGGTAAGCGGTTTTATAGGCAGCGATGCTGCCGGTTACGCCGACCAGGATTTTTTTGTTTTCTAAGGTCATTCTCCGAAATCTTGAATGGGAAGTAAAAGTAGGGAAAATTTCCGAAGATTAAACGCAGGAGGCGGTTTCCGCAATGGGAGCCGCCTTTCGGGGGCACATAAGACCGCTCCGATGGAGCTAATTGGAGAGCACACCTGCTATTTCCTACCAAAAGGTCGCTCCGACGGAGCTTTGGAAAGGGGGTATCCGGCCTGTTTCTGCCAAAAGTACACTCCTGCAGAGCCATCCCGGAGGGATAAACTTGTGGGCAGACAAAGGACAAATGAGCCCCACAAAAGTCCCGGAGAGACGGCCTTTGGGTAGAAACAAAGAAAGATCCTCCGGTAAAGTCCCGGAGGAACGACCTTATGGTAGAAGGGGAAAGGCACTATTTGAGCCGATAAGTATCTCTGCCCTTTCCGAAAATACGCTCAATATTGCTCACCGTGAGCTCCTTTTCGGTGATTACGCTGACAGGTTTTAATCTCACGCCCTTCTCTACAGGCACCACAAATGCCCGTGTCTGATCTTTCCTGTTAATCCTGGTGGTGATGCTGACCTGGAGGTCTGTTTTATTTCCCTTATTCAGAATCTCCACTCCGGCCAGGCCCTGTTTAACATTGATTTCGAGATCATTATCCGGACCGACACCCAGGTTTTGAATGGTCATATGACAATAATCCCCTCCTGCTCCCAGCCTGTTCCTGATATCCAGGGTTACCGCTTTTGTATTCTGACTATCCATTTTTATTTTACAGAAATGAGTGGCCAGGTCATTCACCTCCAGCTTATGCACTTCATTCAGAGCGATACCCGACTCTACCCGTATTTCAGTCAGGCCGCTTTTCAGGAAGTAGCTCAGTTTCCCCTTCCTGCTGCCCTTAATGGTATGTATAAAATTGCGTTTGGAATTGACAGCAGAAATCTTTTCCAATTCGCTGATTAACTCAGGTTTCAGTGTTGCAAGCACAGCTTTATCATTCAATATGTGTTTTGCACTTCTGCCCTTAATTTTCCGTAAAGCATCTTTATCCTTCTCCAGTGCTGTTGTAAGGGATAATAATTTGCTTTTCACTCTCTGATCAGACACCGACAGGTTCAATAAAGCCATTATATCTGACGTAACCAGGGGAAGTGCTCCGGCTTCTTTCCTGACCAGCACCTGGCCCGGCTTCATATTGCTTTCAAAACCATTATAGCCTACAAAAAACTCGGCAGGTTGTACGCCGTTTTTTAATAAGGTAGTGGCCCGGTTACCGAAAGCATTGAGGTCATTTCCTTCGCTATCGGTTATGGCCACCGTTTCGCTGTCATCGGCCAGTATAATGATGGTGCCTGACAAAAGCAGAAGCAGTAAATCCCATACGGGCACTCTCTGCCTCTCATCCAGGATACAAAACGGCATATAATAAAATCTCCCGCCCGACCAGGCCCCGCCGCTGTAGGTGGAAGTACCTACATATTTAAAGGTATTGTTATCCGGGTTTACGGTAAGCTCCCGGGTGTTTCCGGGGTCATTGGGATCCAGCACCGTGATTTTCCATGGTTTTGCACTTTTATCCCACCGCACAGGCAGGATTACGTGAGGGGCTCCTGAAAAATCATAATTCTGTGCTACACATATCACCGGGTGGTTGCCCCGGTTAAACTCATTCAGCGTCCGGTTAAAAACATCTACCGGATCATGGGTATTCCCCGTTAAAAATTCCCCTAAAAACCACCATATCGGGTTGGCCCCTATCTGGTACGTATGTTTTATATTTATTTCATTGGCTATGGTATTCCATCCGCTGTTTCCCTGGAAACGGTTTAAAGGCATGGCAAATATACTCTTCCCTTTCCGTGCGTAAATTCCTTCCAGCGACATCCCGAAGCAGTTCCCTTTTTCAGCAATGCCTTTCACAGCAGCCTCATAAAAAGCCTTTTCCAGCCAGTCGGAAACATCCCACCATTCTGTATCAGAATCCACCCCTTTATAAGCACTGGCATATTGGGCGTAGGTAATGGGGTAAGTTCCCCTGTTATCCGTGCCCCACCATTTTTCCACCTCCGTCAGTGTATTCATATTTACCTGCGGTTTTACTGACCAGGTTAAAGATCGCACCAGGCCGAAAGACACGTTGTAGATGCCGTTGTTTTCATTCAGTCCCCACCCGTTTGCGGCTTCCAGTGTTTTCTCATATTTCCCTATAAAATCATCCGAATTGGTGGGCGAATCATCCTCCCAAATGTCGAGGTAAAGTTTGATTTTCAGGTTAGCGTTATTAGGAGTAATTACCGGCGGCAGAGTAAAGTTAACATCCACCACATTTTTACCTCCCCACGAGCCTGAAGAAGGGCGTCTTCCCTCATATAATACCGTACTGTTCTGGGTGACTTTTATTTTTTTGATGTAGAGGTCATTTTGTCCTCTGCCAACTCCCTCTGACTCTTTGGAGTCTATCCTGCCCAGCCAGATTTTAAAAGGGCGCGCAATTTTGATGGAACTGAAGTTTCCGTACCACAAAATACTCCCCTTCTGAAATGTGTTCATTTTACCCGTGCCCGAGTGGTTCGGAATATTGATTTCATCAGAAACAGGAAAACCCAGGTCACTCAGGGGTCCGTTTATTTCCAGGTATTTTCTGCGGATATCACCGTGCACTTCACAGGCCCCTGTAGACGCGCTCCAGTAAAAAGTGCAGCCTTCAAATTCAGAGAATTTACCTATAACTGAAGCTCCCTTCCTGATATCAGACTCATTACTTACGGGGAAACCCCATTTTGATACCCCGCCAGTGGCCAGAAACCGGGTCAGGATAGCACCGTGTACCTCATTGGCTTTCGGCTCATTCCTTTTACAATAAAACCGGGCACCCTGAAATTCCTGTTCTATCCCGTTTGGCAGGGATTTTGCCGCTTTGGTGGGGAATCCCCAGTTTTTTGACTCTCCCAGGCTTTCATATTCAGCATATATTTTATCGGTCACCGGATGGGCGCCTGTAGCTCCGGACCAATAGATTCCACCTTTTGAAAACAGGCTTTTCTTACCTCCTGCACGGGTAGTATTAAACTCATCTCCTATCAGGTAACCCAATGATTCTGAGTTAGCCAGGGTTTTGTACTTTTCATAAATGGCTCCGTGTATTTCAAAAGCTATTCCCGGCGACGGGTGATACATCAGGGCGCACCGTTCATAATGCTGAATATGTGCACCTGCGGCAGAAAGATAAGTCAGCGGTTTTGTTCTGGCACCGGTATTGATTCTTTTCCTGATATCTTCATATTTATAGGTAATAAACCACTCGGCATGGTTCCTTCTTTCGTCTACCAGCTGTTCCATCTCTTCCGGAATCCCGTCAAGCCACTGAAAAGCGGCAAGTCTGCCGTTAAAATGGTCTCTTGTACCATCTGCCCAGGTACCAAAAAACAGTTTTCCTCCCGTTTGCTTTTCTATTCCGCCATTCGGGAATGCATGTACCGTCACCAGTTCTCCGTCTACAAACAGGGCCGCCGTATCAAAATCATACACCAGTGAGACGGTGTACCATTTGTTGAGGGTGAGTTCTTTCCTGAACAGGGTATCAGGGCCGCTCCAGTCATGCTGACTGGGCCTGACGGCGGTGACCAGGTTAAATTTCGCGGAGGTGTTTCCCGGTAAAAGATAAACGGCAAAAGGCAGGGAGGTAGATTCTGCCAGGTTCTGGCGCGAAGTCACGGCCTTTGTGGCATTAAAAACCAGGTGAATACAAAACCGGTTCAGATTAACGGGCAGCGAAGCCACATCACACACCGCCTTTCCGGCAGCTCCAAAGTCAAGTGCTTTAGGGTAGTCTCCGATAGGTGTCTGACCCGGACCGGATACCACAGTGGTGTCTGTAAATGAGGTACTCAATGTACCGTCGGGATTGGCTACGGTAGCCGAATCCAGGCTAAAATTAATTAAAGTGTTTATCATAGCTATAAATGTTTTTCACAACAAATTTTTGAAATATATTGACAGAAGAAAATACCTAAAATGAGGGATATTCCACGCTATAGCGCATAAATTCCGGGGAGGAAACCAGAAAAAAAGTTGTGTGGCCTCAAGCTATTTAACCCTGTGGTTTATTTAAGAGAGAGATTTCATGGCTATAAAATCACCTTTCTGCGGGTTAACCTTTACGCGGGGGGCTGCAATAGCATTTTGCCAGCCGCTCCAGGTCCACACCGTTTTTTCGCATATTTTCCTTCAGTTCCTTATCTGACGTTTTGATCAGGCAATGAATCAGCTCGCAAAGAGCATCTTTGCCCGGGTTTTGACCAGGATGGCTATGGCTGTCCGGCGGAGGTGTATTTCCTCCTTTCCATACGGCAGCTGTCACTACCTGTTCACGTGTAAAGCCTGCATTACGTGAAGTCTTACCACTGGCTTTGACCGTAAAAGTATACACCCCGCTGTAATTGGCGGCCACGTTGGCTTCGTATACGCCGTCACTTACTTTACTGAACATTACATTCGTCATGGTTCCGTCAGGCATCCTCAGGTCAGCTCTTACACTTGCGGTTTTACTCAGTGGCACACCGTATTCGGTCAGTGCGGCACGAATATTCACTGTTGCGCCCGGCTCATAACCGCTTTGGGATCGCTTACAGCTCATTCGCAGGTTAGAGTAAGCGTGTACCAGCGCCGTGTATTTCACTCCGTGCTGAATGGCCTGGCGATAACGTTCCGCATCTTTATCCAGCATACCCAGGTATTTTTTCCAATAGCGGTCATTGACAGAAAGCACCATATTCCACTGGCCGGTCTGTGCGTGAACTCCTGCACCGTTTTGCACCGGCATGGTTAAGCGGTAGTACGACACCATCTCTCCGTCAGCCCTAAGCACAGTGGGGAACGCAGACAGGTTAGCAGCGTCAATCAGGTTTCCGTCAGGTGTTTCAATGGCAAAATCAAGCACACCGTTCAGCGTAGTCATCAGGATGGTGTCAATGGATATATCCGTCTCATTCACCCGGAAAGGAATACGCACCTTCTGTCCCGGCGCCACATAACCCGTAGGGTCTACCACTACCTGCTCATTATTTACCCCTGCCTGTATCTGCAGGAAATATTTGGCAATTTTGAAGGTGTCATCATCATCCAGCGAATCCGTAAGTACCAGGTATCCGCCGGTGTTATTGCAGATGTTGTCCAGTGCGGCCGGGTTAAGCTGATCTGCCGTACCCAGTCCTACAGCAAACACCTGTTCATCAATGAGATGTTGCACATCGGCAATGTACTTGGGTGCGGTTTCGTGGCCGTCAGTGAAAACAATAATGGCCTTTTTGTCGTAACCCGAAACCCCTGAGAGGTTGTTATGTGCCCTTTCTATTCCATCGCCTATGGCTGTCAGAGCACCCGGGTTGGCAGCATAAGAGCCGTAGGCCCCCACGGCACTTGACCTGGCAGCGTCAAAAGGATCATCTGCTGCACCAAACGGACCGGCCACCGGCTGCAGGAGGTCATGGGCATCCTGGTCAAAGGTTACCATACCCATAGCATTATTTTGCCGCACATAGTTTACAAAAATTCCTGCCGAATACCGAAGCACCTCTTCACGGGTCATGCCCCCTACACCTGACGGCTGTAGCATACTGCCGGAACGGTCCAGCGCCAGCACCATGGCGCAGGTAGGGCGTGCAATGGTATTGGCTGTGATGATAACATCAAATACCTCTCCTGTGGTAGTGCAGCGAACCTGTGCAGTGGAACTGGCCGTATCCCCCGCAAGGGTTCCGGTGTATTTCACCCATATATGGAGCGGGCGGGGCGTATCGTAGTCGGTGGTTTTCCCCAGGGTAAGCGGCCCGCTGTAGTTATAAAGGCTGAAGGGGGCACCGGGATTTACGCTGACCTCCAGAGTGGTTGCGTGAAAACTGTTCACATCAATCCGGATAGCACGAAGCTGTGTTTCACCTTCCGGAATATCAATGAAATTGAGCGTGGTTTGTACCGGGGTTAATTCCCAGCCGGCTTTTGCCACGGCATCTGCCGCATGAATACGGCCGAATCCCCAGCTGTTATTAAAAGTACCCGCTCCTAACTTTACGGCAGTATTCTGGATGACATCACGTACCTGCTCGTTGGTTAGCCGGGACTCCCTGCTCCATACCAGTGAGGCCAGGCCGGCCACATGGGGTGTAGCCATAGAGGTACCGTCCCAGTTCACGAAATCATGTGCAGGATCTCCGTTTACATCATAGGTGGGGAAGGTAGACAGAATATCTGCACCGGGGGCCACCACTGAAACGGCCGGCCCTACATTAGAAAAACCGGTGACGTTGTCGGCACTGTCAGTAGCTCCAACCGCTATAACTCCTGCGAAATTTGCCGAATGAATAGCGGGTGTTCTCAGGGCTCCTCCTTCATTACCCGTGGCCACACAGAGTACCATTCCGTTATTATGCGCATAAGCACAGGCATCTCTCAGGGTCTGATTGTCAGAGAACCAGCCCGCACTAAGGTTGATAACCAGCCGCTGGTTTCGGGCTATGGCAAAATCAACGGCCTCTTCTACGGCCGCTTCAAAATCTGACTCCGAACCGAAACCCCCATCATCAAAAATTTTACACACATAAACAGGAGAATTCCAGTTCATACCGGCAATACCCAGGGCATTATTGGTTTCGGCCCCAATAGTACCGGCCACGTGCGTACCATGCCCGTGACCATCCACAGGCAGGTTATCATCATTCACAAAGTCAGTTCCCAGGATATACCGGGTGGTATCATCCAGGTCAGTATGGGTCAATCCGCTTCCGTCATGCGAAATACCTGTATCCAATACTGCTACCAATACATCGGTATGCCCCTTTTCCATGTCCCATGCATCTTCGGCGTTGATCCGGGTTAAAGCCCATTGTTGAGCATAACGGGCGTCATTCGGAATCGCCAGTACCCGGGTGACCGCATCAGGTTCTGCATAAATGACCTCCCTGTTTTTTCCCAGTTCCTTACATAATTTTACGATATCCGTTCCCTCCGGAACAGCTAATACCAGTCTTCCGGTTTTAGGATTAAATCTTTTCACCGATGCGCCCTCTACCGACCTGGTAATGAGGTCTACCTGCTTTGCCAGTTCTTTTTCATTCTGCTTCCCCCTGCTGACCGCCAGTTTCAGGTTTAACCTGTCTGTACGGATGTCTGTTTCTTTTCCATTCCACTCCGCTTTGGTGAATGGAATACGTTTTGATTTTTTCATGGTCTTGCTGTTTTATTAGTTTTCTGCTATGCGGTCCCGGATCCGGGAACTCTTTCCTGACAAAGTTCGGAAGGAAGAAAAGGAGAGTAAATCCCTAAAACAGGGGATATTTCAAATCACGGTCCCGGTGCTGAACCGGCAGGAGAAGCTTATCGCTTATTATATTTCGCTACGGCCTCAGTGGCCGAATGCACCTGTAGTTTCTCGTAGATCCGCTTAATGTGTGTTCTGACGGTGTCTACTGAAATAAAGCAGGTATCTGCAATCATTTTGGAGCTTTTGCCTTCGGAAAGGCATTGTAAAATTTCCAGTTCACGGGAGGTTAAACGGGCTATTTCTTCCACATGTACCGGTGCCGTGTGCAGGTTTAAGATCACTTTCCGGGCTATAGAAGGGCTCATAGGTGCTCCGCCCTCATAAATTTCGCGTAGTGCCTCCAGGATTCGCCCGGGCGGTGTTTTCTTTAACAGGTAACCGGTTGCCCCTGACTTGATGGCTTCAAAAACCCTTTCATCATCATCAAACACGGTCAGCATCAGGATATTTATCTGAGGAAATTTCGGCTTGATCAGCTTTACAGCTTCAATTCCCGTGATACGGGGCATATCAATGTCCATTAACAAAACATCCGGCTGATGCTCTTTCATCTGCTCAAGTATGGCCGTACAATCTTCATAAGCACCCGCTACCCGGAAACCCTCCGTGGCTTCCAGCATGAAACTGAGCGCCTCTCTCAGCGAGGGGTTATCTTCATAAATTACAATCCGGATATCTGCCATAGTTTTTTTTTCGAAATATAAAGGAAGGAGAATATTGAATCCATCCCCAAAACAGGGTATTTTTCATTTCGCTAAATCTTAAACCGAAGCCTGATAACCGTGCCGCTTCCCGGCTGACTCACTATATCCACTCTGCCGTCAAGCCTTTCAGCTCTGGTCTTTATATTGATCAGGCCGTTACCGCCGTTACTTTTTCTCTGGCGGGGGTCTTCCACATCAAAGCCGGTTCCGTTATCTTTTACTGTCAGCAGCACGTCGTCTCCTTCGCTGCCTATGGTAATTTCCACTTTTGAAGCTCCTGCATATTTCTGGATATTGGTGATGGCTTCCTTATAGATGAGATAAAAGTCTCTCCGTTTGTCAAGTGTCAGGCTAAGTTTCTGTACAGATTCATCAATCACAAAATCAGTCACTATTCCCTGTTCCGAAAGAAGCTCTGAAGCCAGGTCCCTCATTCGCTGAATCACCATGGGCATGGAATCGTGATTCGAGTTAATGCTCCATACGATATCACCCATGGTATCCATAATCTGCCGGGCGGTATCGCCTATCTTCCCGACAGACAGCCGGGCCTTATCCGGGTTTTTAGACATCAGGGTATCCACGCTCTGGCTCAGAATGCTGATACTGCCCAGGTAGCTGCCTATATCGTCATGCAAATCCCGGGCAATGTTATCCCGGATCACCTGTGTCTGAAGTTGCTGACGCAGGCGTATTTTGTAGATGTAATAGAATATAATACCAATTACCAGCGTAAATACCAATAAGACAAAAGGAGGAAACCACCACCTTTCCCAAAAGGGGGATTGAATAGTAAAATGAGTTATCGCTTTACGATTAGTTTTAATATCTATAAAGGTAGCTGAATAAACTCCTCCGGGTAAATTAAAGAAATTAATGGTAGGATTACTACCCATATAGAGGGTATCAAAGGTCATAAGACCGTCTGTAAGAAAGCAAACAAGCTCCTGGCCCTGCCGGTCATTAACGGAGACAGAAACAAAAACAGGAGGAGCAGGCAATACATTTTTCTCCTTGGGATTTAATACTGAATCACTTTGAACCACACTCCAGAAGCGGGCTCTAAAATCCACGATTTCCAGCGAATCTTCCTGACAAAAGACTGAAAAATGAACCATAACCAGAAAGAAGACCTTTTTCATCTTTTTACCAGGTAGAATGCATATGTAAAAATTGCGTTTGCCAGAAGCATAACATAACCGTAAATGATGGCCTCATAAAACCAGAATACGCCATAATAGGCACTTTGTAACAGGTACTTTTTTGAAAAAATATCCAGTGAACGAATAAAAAACTGGATGGTTAAAGCCAAAAGAACAAGCAGAAGAGGCGAGGAAGCCTCCATTGTTTCCATTTTAATAAACAAAAAATACGTACTTAATGCAAAGAGCGTCAGATTCACAAAAAGTCCCGACATATAGTTCATACCCTGGTCTCCCACCGTAAGGAAATAATCAAAAACCACGAATACGCATCCTGATATCAGCAAAAAGGAAATCCCTCGTTTAAATCCGGATATCCGGTAAAGGAAACTGCATATCGTCAGGTTCCAAAAGAAAGAATAATAGTAAAACAAAAACAAATTATTAATTCCCAGAACCTGGTAAGTATAATTAGAAACCAGACTGATAATGAAGTCAAAAGACAAGTAAATGACTACCCATCTTAAGGCCGTATCCAGTTTTTTCCATTTTAAAATGCCTGAAACCAGCGGAATCACAAACAGGTATTCCACTAATGGGCCAAACAGTTTATAAAATTTCAAAAGCTCCATCTAGCTTGAACTCCCACTGCACACTCTCGGCATCGGACAAGGCACAAATGTCTCATATTCAGGATTTATCTTAAAGTGATAATAGGTTTCACGTCTTGATAAATCGGGCATGCCTTCTTCTTTGTCCCATTTTTCATCGTAAGGCCGGATCCGGCGGGCAATGCTTACTCTTGTGCCTTTGTCTGTCCTTATCTCCTGAACCCTGTCTTTACCGAATATCCCCCCTTCATTAGAGAAAATTCCGCTGATCTTGGTTTTGGTTTCCCTGTCCAGAGAGGTATCCACATCGGGGAAAAACGTATTTTTCAAATTTGCTTCGTCCCCCTTTCTGATCACCTCCTTATCGATTAACTCCCTTAGCAGGTAGTCGGCAGGAGTCAGAAACCGAATCTGGGCTTCATTGGTTTCCGAATTGTCCTGCAGGGCTTCCACCACATCGGCATAAGCAATATGCTCCTGCTCTACAGATGCCTCAAAGTCACTGATTCCGTTCAGGTCCGTACTTTTTTTCTTCAGGATGGTCCGGATCCGGAAATAGGCATACCCGAAATACTTGCTTTTTTCTTTTTCTCTGGTTTCTTTTTCCCGGATTTCCCACCTCTTCAGAGCCAGGCAGAAAACGAAGCCGTACACTTCATAACCGGCAGGCAACCACACCCCTTCGTGGTTTTCACCGTTACAGAGCATCTGCCACTTTTTGTCAGATATAAAAAAAGAAGGCTGATCACTGCGCCGGATAAAGGCCTTAAAGGCATCAATATTACTTTGAGCCTGCGGGTCAATACCATTATTAAACACGCCCAGGCATCCCGGTCCCGGAATGCCCCTTAAGCCGGCATCAGAATCAAAAACAGGAAAATCAACTTGTAACATAGGATCTCTCAGGTTAAATATATCAAATATAAAAAATATAGCTCAACAATCTGCCAACCTTACGGATAAAGATTTTAAGTTGCATGGACTTCTTGTAGCCTCTTAACCTTAACCAATTATATTTTAGGGGATAGATTATCTTTTGACAAAGTTCCGGCGATACGGGGTATGACGCAATACCTAATTTGGGGTATATTTTTCGGGAGATCATAAAATAATTATCCTTCAAACCCTCCCCTGAAAATCAGGCCTCACTGAAATTTAGCTTAATCCAGGGCAATATTTCAACTGTTTTCAAAGTATATCATATAGGGAAACTGCATAAAACCCGTAAATCATTACTCAGAACAAGGGATTGTTATATTTATGAGAAATTTAATTTTTACACTGACACTGGTACTCTTATACGCAACCGTCTCCGGGCAAAACAAAATCAACGAGCTTCGCCTGGATCTTAATGCTGACGGCAGCCATTTTGTAAAAGCCACTTTCACCAACCAGGCCTGGGTAAGGCATACCGCCACCAACCCCGGCAGCACGGTAGACGGATACGATGTAAACGGCCTGTTTGATATCGGTCTGCGACGTACGCGTTTCCAGCTTTTCGGGAAAATACACGACCGGGTCTTTTTTTACACGCAGATAGGGCAGAATAATCTTTCTTTTAACAGTGCCCGGAAAGCAGGACTTTTTGTACATGATGCCCTCGGAGAAATTGAGCTGGCCAAAGAAGTGATCTCTGTGGGTACCGGCCTTACTGCCTGGAGCGGGCTGTCGCGTTTTGCCTCCGCTTCCATAGCTAACCAGCTGAGCTTTGATGCCCCGCTGTACCAGCAGGCCACTAATGATGTTACCGACCAGTTCCTGCGGAAGTACAGCATTTATGCCAAAGGCAAGATCCGAAAGCTGGATTACCGGCTGGCCGTGAGCAAGCCCATGACTGTAAGAAATTCTGCCGTACAGGACATCAGCATCAGTGAAAATTCCAAATTTGCCCCCACCCCGCCGAAACCCCAGCTACAGGGTTATTTCATGCTTCAGTTGAAAGACCGGGAATCGAATCTTACTCCTTATAACGGCGGCACCTACCTGGGCCAAAAAGACATCCTGACCCTGGGGGCAGGGTTTATCACCCAGAAAGATGCCATGTGGCACCAGGAGGGTACGCAAACCCGCTTTGAGGATATGAAGCTATGGTCAACCGACGTATTTTATGAGCGCCCGCTGAATAAGAAGCAGGGCAATGCCGTGACGGTTTATGCAGCCTATAGTATCACTGATTTCGGGAAAAACTACGTTCGTAACCTGGGGGTAATGAACCCGGCTAACGGGGTAAATACCTCTGCTTCTTTTAATGGCGCCGGAAATGCCTTCCCTATGATGGGAACAGGCTCCACGCTTTTTGCACAGGCAGGATACCTTTTTAACAAAGACCTGCTGGGTAAAATGGGCACTTTACAGCCCTATGCCGATGTGCAGTATTCCAGGTTTGATCTGCTGAAAGACCCCATGGCCATGTACCAGGCAGGACTCAACTGGCTGATAGACGGGCAGCGGGCCAAAGTATCGCTGGCGTATCAGAACCGCCCTGTGTACAGCAGCAGCACTTACCAGGTCACGGAACGCAAGGGGATGGCGGTAGCCCAGCTGCAGGTGTCGATATAAAGGAGATGCCCCTGTAAAGTGAAATTCAACGGCCCTGCCTCACTCTTTGTCTGCCCGTAATGCCGTTCACCGATTCTTTTGTTCAAAGAAATGGCCGGCTGCTACCTTTGTCCTGAAAAATCAAAAGATAAGCGGGTCCCGCCGCGGCCGGCTGTCCTCTCTTTATGAACTCAGGCCAAAAGGTTTTTAATGACGGGCAGGTAATTCCTGCCTACATTAAATTCCATGCCGTTTTCCATTACCAGGAAGGTCTTGCCGATGTCGCGGTACATTTCCCGCACATAGGTCATGTTCACCACTACCGACCGGTGAATACGGACAAATTTCTGCGGATCAAACCGGGCCGATAAGGTGCTGATTCCGGTAGAGCTAAGGTAAGCAGCTTCCGCGGTATGGATTTCGGTATAGTCGCCGTCTGCCTTCAGGAAAATAATGTCATCTGCCGCGATATTCCTGAAACGTTTTTTATGCTCTACCAGCACACGCCCGGAAAAACCCGCCTGATTCTGGTAAACGGTAGCGGCAGCCAGTGCCTGAGGCAGGTTTTGAGGCGTGAGGCGCGCCATGGTATGGTCAAAACGTTCTTTGGTATAAGGTTTGAGGAGGTAGTCTACGGCATTGGCTTCAAAAGCCCGGATGGCGTAGCTGTCGTAGGCAGTGGTAAATATCACCTGCGGAACATGCTCTACCTGCTGCAGCACCTCAAAGCCATTGGCGCCCGGCATACGGATATCCAGGAAAACCAGATCAGGCTCTGACCGGTTAATCAGCTGTATGGCTTCCAAGCCGTTAGTGCATTCTCCGGCCACAAAAAAGCCCGGGTAAGCAGACAGGTATTGCCTGACCAGCACCCTTCCGTGCTCTTCATCGTCAATAATCAGTACCGATTTCCTGGACATCCCTGTTTTGTCTTTTAAGTAATATTTATTCCGGCGCAAGATACGCAGATTTCCGGGCTGTTGAATAAAGCATTTTAATATCTAAGTTTGTATCCAAAATTTAACGGGCATTGAGTATGCAGCAGGTTTTTAAAGGGAATAAAGCCACAAAAAGGGAGATAGCCCTGTTTGTATTCTGCCTGGTGGTGATGAGTATCCTGTACAGCACTCCCAGGCTGTTCTCCCGGGGTTTTTCCCTGGTTTTTCTGCAGGAGCTGGCCGTAGACTGCCTCATTATGGCCCTGGCCTGCCTGCCGGTATGGTGGCTTCAGTTCCGCCATTGGGCGCACCGGCCCATGCAGCAGAGATTTTCGCTGCACCTGCTTACCGCCTTACTTTATTATGCCCTCTGGGTAGCGCTTTACCGCTTATATAACCACCTGGCAGGCCTCCCGGCCATGACCACCGCGCAGATTTTCCAGAACACAGGCCCTAACCTGCTGTTTTATATCCAGGTGTTCAGCTCCCTCCATATTGATCTTTTCTTCCGGGAAAGGGAAGCACAGCATCAGCGCGAACAGGAATTAAAAGAGCTGGCACACCGGGCAGAGATCAATGCCCTGAAGGCACAGATCCAGCCCCATTTTCTTTTTAATACCCTGAACAGCATCAGCGCTTCGGTACCGGCCGGACAGGAGCACACCCGCGTACTGATAGGCCGGCTGGCCGATACGTTCCGGTATGCGCTGCGGGCCACCCGGCAGGAACTGGTGCTTTTATCAGAGGAACTGGACTTTATCCGTACTTATCTTTTACTGGAGAAGGAGCGCTTCGGGCACAGGCTGGATTTTACTATAGACACACCCTCTACCCCCACCCTCCTACCGCCCATGCTTCTGCAGCCCCTGGTAGAAAACGCCATAAAGCACGGCATAGAGCCTTCTCTGGATGGTGGAAAAATCTCCGTAACCTGTGTACAGCAGGAGGGAAAAACCCACATCCGCATTGAAAACACAGGATATCCTTACAGGGGTACGGTGGAAGCTATGTTCCAGGGCAGCGGTGTAGGACTTTCCAACACCTCCCGGCGCCTGCAAAGCCAGTATGGAGAACGGCTGCAGGTGACGGTAAAACCGCATGGCGGGGTCGCTGTTTCTTTCAGCCTCCCTTCCTGAGCTTTGCAGTTCACCGGCCGGCAAAGTTGTTCGGCGGGCATGATGGTCGTTTGCCGAATGATTTAAGCGCACATTATGTCCTGCTCTACCTTTGTAGCATGAAAAAGCTATTATTACCTATCGTTTTTACAGGATGCTGGATCAGTACATCCTTTTTCTTCAGTTGTGATAAAGATAACGGGACAGGCCCGCTCACAGACAGCCTGCAGTTTGAGAGCATTGGGAGTGTCAGCCACCTTCCCGGTTTCGGTGACAGTGATGAACTGCCGGAAGGTATCCCTTTCGAGCTGCCCAAGGGCCTGCACCTGGTAAAACGTCCTAATCATCGCTTTGATCCGGATATTCGTAAGTTAAAAGGCGACATGAATACTTTTTATGCGGATGTTCATATTGTGGCGGATAGCAACTGGCAAGGAACGGGCGAGGTGGTTTTCCCAAAAGGATTGGTGATGTTACAGGTTTCTCCCAGCAGGGTACAAAACGGAATGCTTATGGGAAGGGTAAGGATCAATGTACCTCCCTATAGCCGTAACGGGGGAAACGATACAACTACCTATTATCTTGGGGTAGCCTGTATAAATGCACATAAAGCCCTTCCATGGGAAGATAATTTTGGTGCAGATGATCGTAATTATCCCGTCGCCAAGGGCTTATACAAACCCTATGTGGTAACCACCAATGAAGAAGTGCTTAAGTTTTTATCCCTACTTGAAGGCAAAGAACACCTCCGGCTCACCCGTCACTACAATCCATGGGATCGTTTACAGGAAGGCTGGGTGGACCCCGAGTGGTTAGAACCTTACCTTGTTATCCAGGATATGTTCTGGAAAATGACAGACGGGCCCGGGCTGAATAAAGATGACCTGGAAGAATTAATGGAAGCCATCCGGAAAAAATGAGCAGGGTATATTTCACTTCTGAGCTGCTGCTGGGGTTCATCTTTGTTGCCGGCGGCATTAACGGCCTGTTGATCCCTTTAGGGTATGACCCGGTGATGCCGGTTAACCCGGAGTCTGCCTTTGCCGTCATGCTGTCGCAAACCGGCTACATCTTTATCCTCCAGAAAACAGTGGAGCTCTCCGCCGGCATTTTGCTGCTGGCGCGCAGGATGAGGTGGCTGGCGCTGGTGGCCCTGGCTCCCATAGTAATCTGTATCCTGCTGTATCACCTCTTTGATGATACGGGAGGCCTGGCCATAGGGATAAGCGCCTTTGTCATTTACCTGGTTTCTCTTGCCGGGCATAAGGAAAACCTGCTTTCCCTGCTGAAATAGGCCTTTTTGCCTCCGGAACAAACCTCTCTTTAAAAAACTGAATAGCCGTGAGCTGTTAGCTAACTTCTAACAGCTAACTTCTAACAGCTAAACTTTTATCCTTATGAAAAAGCTATTGTCACTTTCTCTGGTATGCATTTTATTTTCTTACGGGATAACGGGCTGCTCCCGGGCGGACGGCCCGTCTCCCGGTGAGCCGCAACCCGGGGGAGAAGAGGTAAGAACGCCCGTTCCCTTTGATCAGCTGCCCGCCTCTTCACGCGAGCTGTCAGTGCCCGGTCTGCAGTTTTACGTCAACGTCATGGGCAATCAGCGCAGCCCCCTGCCTGCCTTCAAAAGCCTCCCCGTCAGGCCCGACTGGTTAAGAGGCTATGTCAAAGACGTCTACGGCCGGCCGCTGCAGGGCGCGCGCATCGGCGTACGCTCCTCCCTCATCGGCGGAAGCTACAGCTCTGCCTCAGCCGATACCGATGAGCAGGGCTATTACGAAATCCTGGTGCCGGCAGGCACCGCTGAGATATGGGGAACAAAATACCTGATGAATTATGAATCGGGCCGGGTGCCGGTGTCCCTTTTTCCGGCCGACAGCAGCCTGAGCAGCTTTACCTCCACCAAAGGTGCGGTAAAAAACTTTGTGATGATTCCTTATGGCCTGGCTGCCCCCGAAACAGTAGCCAGGGGCCCTTACTGGCCCAGCAGCTATATAGGCGGCTCTATCCATCTTTCCTATACGCTGCGCACGCAGTCACTGCCTCTGCCGGGCAGCTTTCCCGCAGGCTCGGTAATCCTGGTCAAGCTGACCCCGCTTCACCTGGCAGATGCCGATGAAAAGATCAGCTTTACCATTCGTAAGGTGGTGGAGAGCAGTGAACTCTATATCAATAATATCCCTTTGGGACGCTACAAAATAGAGTTGAAGCTGGAAAACGGAGAAGATATCCTGATGCGGGAAAACATTAACCTGAAACCTCAATACGGTATGCAGCCCAAACAGGCTACCGGCAGCACTCAGATCACATTTATACCGGGTGAGCCGGAGGTACTGGCGTGGTACGGTAACTGGGGCATTGTGCCCATTATTATTGAGCATCCCTAAAAAAAGACGGGCATTTACCCCGTAACCATAGCCGTTCACCCCATTTAATTGCACTCGGGTCTCACATCCCATACCTTTGAAGCATCTATTTCAAAGGATATATGAAAAAACTTAAAGTATGGCAGCAGGGGCTTCTCCATGGCTTTCTTTTATGGGCAGCCTTTGAGTTAAACGATGCGATCAGCTACTGGTATAGAGTTCAGAAAGACGGACCGTACATCTTTAACATAGACGGAAGTACGGTTACGCAATGGCAAAGATTTTTAAATCACAACTATTATCAGACCACCTGGCTGCATTGTCTTGTGGTAGCGGTGTTTACAGAATTCAGTTACCACTATGTTTTCAAAAGAAAAACTTTCCTGAAATACCTTATGGTTCTGCTTGCCGGAGCAGCCGTGCTGGTATTACTTAACAGCGGGTGGTTAATCTATAAGCACGGAACTGAACACTTATTTAATTTCACAGTCCCCTTCCTGGTTATATCGGCTTACGGCCTTGTTTATGCTTTCCTGAGAGATTATTTCCAAAAGGAGCGGGAGGAGAAAAACCGGCAGATTCAACAGAAAGAATCAGAAATCAAAGTATTGAAAGCCCAGGTAAACCCCCACTTCTTTTTCAATACCCTGAATACCATTTACGGCACGGCACTTCAGGAAAATGCCCCGCGTACGGCAAAATGTATTGAGCAACTTTCTGAAATCATGCGTCATACCGTCACCGGAGCAGGCCGCGACCTTACCCCTCTTTCGGAAGAAATAAACTTTATAGAAGATTATCTTCAACTGCAACGACTCCGGATACCCCACCGGGAAAATATATCCATAGAAACCGCTACTTCCATAGATGACCCCTCACTCAAAATAGCTCCGCTCCTTTTCCTTCCCTTTATTGAGAATGCATTTAAGTATGGTATCAGCACAGAACACCCTTGTAAAGTGAAGATACAGTTGAGCGTAAAAGACAAAGTCCTGAATTTTCTCGCCAGGAACACCCAGCTGCCGAAAAAAGACGGGTTAGGTACCGGCATTGAAAATGTAAAGCAACGCCTGGAACTGATTTATCCCGGCCGCCACCAGCTTTCTCACGGACCCGAAGGGCCTGACTTTAAAGTAGTATTAACTATTAACCTGGACTAATCATGCGCTATCTTATCCTTATTTTGCTACTCCTGGCTTCCCATCATTCCGATGGCCAGATGACCGTTTCCGGTAAGATTTCCCCCGGTGAAACGCTGACATTTAATGTACCTTTCGACTGCTGGTATTACGATCAACTATCGCATTTCATAGTGGCTGATGCCAAAGGTAACTTCAGGATCGAACTACCGGTAACCCGGGCTCAGACCATTTTCCTGGACCGGCAGAATACCCGCCTGCACCTGTACGCTGAACCCGGTGGAGCACTGCATATGGTACAAACCGACTCCCTCCGGTTTTCCGGCAAACTAGGGCAGGAAAACGAATTCCGCAGAAAAACAGGGTTAATGAACTACCTTCTCGGTGAAAAGAACTGGAACGATACCCTTTCCGATCCGGAAGAGATCCGAAAAATATTAGACATCAACCAGCAAAAAATTCTTTCTGCTCTCCAATCCGCTTCGCCCGGCTTATCGGAAACATTTATCGCCATGACCCGGGCGGACATCCGGTATTTTACCGTCAGCAAAATCCGGGATCTGATGTGGAGTACCGAGGTAAAGCTTACGCAAGGAAATAAGTCAAAATTTGATTTGAAGCGATGGAAATCGGCCAGTAACCAGGCGTATAAAGCCATTGAGCTATCTGATAGTTCTGCCGTTAGCAGCTACCACTACCAGACCATGGTGGCCAACTATGGGTATCACCTGGAAGAAAAATATGAGACTTCGGAAGAGTTCAAAACAGTGGCTGAAAAGATATTTCAAAAACCCTTTGAAGAGATTATCAAAGAAGTCCGGAGCAAAGGGAAACGCTACTGGGGATATAAGGTTTTAAACGATGGTTTTAAGGGCTTATCACTTGAATATGCGCTGGCTTCCTTTATCACTAACGGCATCCTGCAGGGAAACCTGGAATACCTTATGGAGGCATACAATGACTTCTCCGGGCGTTTCCCGGACAGCAGGTACCTTCCTCATGTGAAGCAGGTCATGCAACCTTACCTGAAAAGCAGGGAAACACCAGAACACTCCGGAATCCACTTTGTCACGGAAAACCTCACGGACCTGAATTCCGTAATTGAGAAGTTCAAAGGAAAGGTTCTTTATATTGATCTTTGGGGAACCTGGTGTGGCCCCTGCCGGAAGGAATTTACCTTTAACAGGGCTTTGAAAGAAAACTTTGCTTCGAAAGAAATCACCTTTGTTTATATTGCCGTGGAGCACTCTTCGGACCCCGTTAAAAAATGGAAAGAGACCGTACGCTTTTTTGATCTTTCCGGTCAGCACATCCTGGCCGGAAAGGCATTGGAAGAAGACCTGAGAAAAAGATACGGCCAGAACGGGATGATCTCCTTTCCTTCCTATATTTTAGTGAATAAATCGGGCCATATCATCACGCTGCATGCTAAACGCCCGTCAGATAAAGAAGAATTGTACCAACAAATCAGGAAGCTGCTTTGAAGATCCGGTGTATTTTCGTAGACGACGAACCCATGGGACTAAGCGTATTGCGATCGCACGCGGCCAAAGTTCCTTTCCTGGAAGTGGCGGGAGTTTTTTCCAGCGCCACGGAAGCGCTGGCCTTTCTCCGGCAGCAAAAAGTGGATGTGGCCTTCCTGGATATCCGGATGCCGGATCTCAGCGGCCTGGAAATGGCCCGGCTGCTGGGAGATAACACCCGCGTGATTTTCACCACGGCCTATCCTCAATATGCCATAGAAGGCTTTGAGCTGGCCGTAACAGATTATCTCCTCAAACCGGTGAGTTTTGAACGCTTCCTGCTGGCCTGCTCCCGCATAAAGCCTGAATTACCTGCAAATGAGTTTATTTTTGTAAAAAGTGGCTACGAACAGGTGAGAATAGACCTTGATAGCCTTCTGTATGTACAAGCAGAAGATAACTACGTCACTTTCCATGAAAAAGAACGGAAAACACTTTGCCGCATGACCCTTACGGAAACGCTGGGCAAGCTGCCCTCCACCCTCTTTGTAAGAATCCATAAATCCTACGTAGTGGCGGTGTCAAAAATCGACAAGATCGGGCGGGCGGAAGTGACTATTTACGGGAAGATTTTGCCGGTTTCAGCTTCTTACCGGGAGGAGCTTCTTCGGCGGCTATCGGAACAGGAAGAATTTTAGGATGCGTTCACTCCACCGCACGAAATCCTCCCCGAAATTTGCGTTCCTGCCTCGCCGGTTTTAGCTTTACGCTTTTATTATCTGAATGCGATACGATACCGTGATCATCGGCGGGGGCATAGTGGGCCTGGCCACTGCCCTGAATCTCCTGGAAAAAAGGCCGGGCATCCGCCTGCTGCTTATTGAAAAAGAAAGCTCGGTGGCCGCCCACCAAACCGGGCATAACAGCGGTGTAATTCACTCCGGGCTTTACTATAAGCCGGGCAGCCTTAAAGCCGGGAACTGTATCGAGGGCTATCATAAGCTGCTTGATTTTTGTCAGAAATACGGGATCGAACATGAGATCTGTGGAAAAATAGTGGTGGCCACTACTAAAGAGCAGGTGCCGCTCATGCAAAACCTTTACGACAGGGGCCTGCAAAACGGGCTGACCGGGCTGGAAATCCTCACCCCGGAGCAATTGCGGGAGATTGAGCCCCACGTAGCCGGTGTAAAAGGGATTAAAGTACCCCAGACCGGTATCATCAACTACAAACAGGTGTCTGAAAAATACGCGGATCTTATCCGGGAAAAAGGCGGGGAGATCCGTCTCGGGGAAAAAGTGTCTTCCGTTTCAGAACGACAGGGCCTGTCTAACGTGGTGACCGATAAGGGGAGCTACGAAACCACCCTGATCATCAACTGTGCCGGACTTTACTCGGATAAAGTAGCCCAGCTCACCGAGAAAGAAGAGATCAAAGTGCGGATCATCCCGTTCCGGGGCGAATACTATGAAATAAAGCCCGAAAAGCAATACCTGGTCAGGCACCTCATTTACCCGGTTCCCGACCCTAATTTCCCTTTCCTGGGGGTACATTTCACCCGTATGATCGGCGGGGGCATTGAGGCCGGCCCCAATGCCGTGCTGGCGTTCAAAAGAGAGGGCTACCGCAAAACGGATTTCAATTTCGGCGAGCTGAAAGATACCCTGGCCTGGCCGGGTTTCCGAAAAGTAGCCGCCCGGTACTGGAAAACCGGCATGGGCGAGTATTACCGCTCTTTTTCCAAATCGGCTTTCACCACGGCACTCCAGGCGCTTATTCCCGAACTCCGGAAAGAAGACCTGGTACCCGGCGGAGCGGGTGTGCGGGCACAAGCCTGCGACTACAGCGGGGGCCTTTTAGATGATTTCGCCATTCTTGAAAACCCTCAGGCCATCAATGTATGCAATGCCCCTTCTCCTGCCGCCACCTCCTCACTGGCCATAGGAGATACGGTTTCAGGGCTGGCTTTGAAAAGGTTTTAAGGAGCATTGCCTGCATAAAAGTAATGTTATTTAAATTTAATATAACTAGATTTGCCTTCAGAAAACCACAGGGATGAACCCGGAATCACTCGTATTTTTTAATTTACAGATCTATCTGCTGGGATTTATATTTCTTTTAAGTCTCAATAATACGGTGTTTGTCAAAACCACGGGAGGCATATCTTTGGTGATCAGTATCCTCGGCGTAATCGTCACCTCCAGCCTGCTGGTGAACACTCCCGGTACGGTGATCCTGACATATGACTGGATCCCGGTGAGTGATAAGCCCATTCACTTTACCCTGCTGATCAATGCCCAAACGCGGTTTATGCTGTTCCTGGTACAGATCATTGCTTGTTTTGTGAACCTTTTCTCCCTGAAATACATGGGCGATGACCCCGGTGTTAACCGTTTCTTTGCCTACCTGAACCTGTTTGTATTTTCCATGCTGGGCCTGGTACTGGCGGGGAATCTCCTACAGCTGTATTTCTTCTGGGAACTGGTAGGCTTCTGCTCCTACCTGCTGATTGGCTTCTGGTATACCCGGAAAACCTCTAATGCAGCCGCCATCAAAGCATTTTTACTGAACCGGATAGGAGATGCGTTTTTCCTGGCCGGCATTTTCCTGCTTTTTTATCTTTACGGCACCTTCGGTTTTGACGACTTCGCCCACTCGCCTCTGATAGAACGAAACTATATTTACCTGGATGCCGGCCAGCTGCAGACCCTGGCCGTGCTGCTGCTCTTCGGAGGAGTAATGGCTAAGTCGGCCCAGCTGCCGCTGCAGGTCTGGCTGCCCGACGCCATGGCTGGCCCTACACCTGCTTCCGCCCTCATCCATGCTGCTACCATGGTAGTGGCCGGGGTGTTCCTCCTGGGCAGGGTGGCTCCGCTGATCACACCTGATGCCGGCTTTTTTATCAGCCTTACCGGGGCATTAACCAGCGTAATAGCCGGTATTTCTGCCCTCTATCAAAACGATCTCAAGAAAGTGCTGGCTTTTTCTACCGTTTCCCAACTGGGCTTTATGGTAGCCGGCATGGGAATGGGAGAAACCGCGGCTTCCCTTTTTCACCTGACCACCCATGCCTTCTTTAAAGCGGGGCTGTTTCTCTGCGCAGGAGCCGTGATTTCTTACCTTCATCATGAGCAGGATATGCGTAAAATGGGCGACCTGGTCCGGAAAATGCCGGCCGTATTTGCCGCTTTTGTCCTTTGTTCCGGTGCACTGATCGGCCTGCCTCTTTCCGGTGGATACCTTTCCAAAGAATCCATCCTGAATGCCGCGTGGGCATACGGACTGGAGTCCGTCGACTATAAGCTCCTGGTTCCCGCCCTGCTCACTCTGACTTCCTTTCTGACCACCTGCTATGTGGTGCGTATGGTGGTGATGGTGTTCTTCCAGCGGGAAGACAGTCCTGTGGAAATTATCCTCGATACCACCAAAAAGACCGTAGACGGGGCCTTAAAGACGTTTAAAGACCTGCTTACTGCTGATAACAAAGGCTCTTCCGGTGAAGACCGGGTCATCCAGTTTATCCGGAACATGGGCATTTATGATACGGTGACCCTGGCCCTGGCCTTCTGCTCGCTCTGGTTTTTTTACTCTTCCCATCCTCTCCACCCGGAAGATGTCTGGTTTTTCAATGAGTTCGGGGGGGTAAAAGAAATGTACGACTGGCTACCCTGGCTGGTAGGATTTATTTTCCTGGCCGGCCTGCTGATCAGCTATAACAGCACACTGGAAGAAATCAGGCGATACTATTTCAAAGAGCCGGATTCTCAGGGATATTTTTCCAGGCTGGCCCGCCGTCAGTTTTATATGGATGACCTGTATGAAAGGCTGTTTCGCAAGATATTTACGGGAGAAAGAAATATCCTGAAGCCCGTCAGCTATATCGAGACCGCCTGGATAGACGCCGCCGTAGTGAAAATAGGAAAAAGCTCCCTCTTTTTTGCAAAAGTAGCCGGCAGGCTGGAAAAAGAGGTGGTAGATGCCTCCGTTATGGGCTTTTTTGCCATGATCAGGTCGCTCGGAAACAAAATAAGAAAATGGGGTAACGGGAACATCCAGCTCTACCTGGTGGGGCTGATGGTAACCCTGGCCGCCCTGGTATTCATTCTAATTATATTGTAAATATGGAATCAGGAATACTCAGTTCTTTAATTCTTTTGCCCCTGCTGGGATCCCTGCTGATCCTTATCCTGCCACGGGCATATAAAAATTTCTATAAATGGATCTGCCTCATTACCCAGATTCTGCTCCTGATCAATGTACTCACCGTCCTGGGATTATTTGACCGGGAGAACCCTGAATACCAGTTTATTGAACATTCTGAGTGGTTCCGGCTTTCTTTAGGCTCCAAATCCATCTTATCCATTGATTATATCCTGGGAGTAGACGGGCTTTCCATATCGCTGGTAGTGCTCAGCAGTATTGTATTCCTGATTGCTGCTGTCTCTTCTTTCCGGATCAGTTACCGTGAAAAGACCTATTTCAGCCTGTTCCTTTTGCTGACCGCCTCGGTTTTGGGCTGTTTCCTGGCCGTAGACTTTTTCCTTTTCTTTGTTTTCTTCGAATTTATGCTGCTGCCCATGTACTTCCTGATCGGGATATGGGGCGGTGAAAACCGGGCCTATGCCTCGCTGAAATTCTTCATCTATACCTTTTCAGGATCAGTGCTGATCCTGGTGGTCATGATCTGCATGGTGATTTCCAACCAGGATGAATTCTTCACCAGCGAATACGCCCGGCTGGTCTATAGTTTTGATTTCCGTACACTGAAAGACACCAATAACCTGATCAGCTCTTCTATCCTGAGCATACAGAACCCCGTATCGGTTTTCGGGCTGCCCGCCCGCGAGTTCATGTTCCTGCTGCTGCTGGTAGGCTTTGGTATCAAAATGCCGGTAGTTCCTTTTCATACCTGGCTGCCGGATGCCCACGTGGAAGCCCCTACTCCGGTATCGGTTATCCTGGCCGGTATCCTGCTGAAGATCGGGGGCTACGGTATCCTGCGGGTAGCGTATGAGATCCTTCCTGACGCCACTGAAAAATATGCTGTGCTCATCGGTGTCCTGGGCCTGGTATCCATTATTTACGGGGCTCTGAATGCCCTGAACCAGACCGATCTGAAGAAGATGATCGCCTACTCATCTGTTTCGCACATGGGCTTTGTGTTTATCGGCATTGCCGCGTTTAACAGCATTGGCTTTAACGGGGCGGTTTTCCAGATGTTCAGTCACGGGATCCTTTCGTCTATGCTTTTCCTGATTGCAGGGGTTATCTATGAAAGAACTCATGACCGGAATATTGCTTCCTTCCGGGGGCTGGCTAAAAAGATGCCCGTGTATACCCTTATGGTGGCAGTGGCTTTCTTCGGCTCGCTGGGCCTGCCTTCACTTTCGGGCTTTATCGGTGAGTTCCTGAGTCTTCACGGTGCATTTCAGTCTGACCTCCTGCCCAAGCTTATTCCCGCGCTCGGAATTACAGGTATCGTACTGTCAGCCATTTATTTTCTCCTGACTTTCCAGCGAATGTTTTTCGGGGAGTTTCACACGCGGGAAGAATACCGCAGCCTGCTGAAAGACCTGACCAAAACCGAGATATTCATGCTGGGCTCCCTGGCCGTTCTTACCATCTTAACCGGTGTCTGGCCTAACCTGGTGATCCGGTATATTAACTCCAGCCTGACAGAGATCCTGAAATGAACATTTTAGAAGAAATATTTCAAAGCTCTACCCGCATCTTACCGGAATGGATACTTTTCCTGGGCATCCTGGCCGCCTGCCTGGGCCTGGCCTTTACCAAAGAGGGAAATAAGCTGCCGTTTTATCTCTTTGCACTTACGGTGATACTCTATGTTTACAGCCTGATCATATCCGCCCCGCAGGTGACGGTGCAGGGGGAGTCGTTCTACCAGGGATTGCTGCACCTTGATAAAAGGGCCCTTCTCATTAAGCAGCTGGCCGGCATTTCCGCCATTATCTTCATGGTGCATGTCCGTTTGTTTTCCTACAAATTCCCGGGAGAAGTCTATGTACTTGTCCTCTTTGTTTTACTGGGCATCAGCTTTTTAAGCATGACTACCCATTTCCTCACCGCCTACGTTTCCCTGGAGCTGATTTCACTGGCCTCTTATGTGCTGGTAGCCTCTGAAAAAATGAAAAAGAATTTTGAGGCAGGCATCAAATACCTGATTTTCGGTGCTACGGCTTCAGCCATTATGCTGTTTGGCATTTCATTGTTTTATGGCTTAACCCACAGCCTCGACTTCAGCAGTGCCGAATTTGCCCGGAAACTGGCCCTGAATCCTGAGGGACCGGTGCAGATCATTTCATTTATGGTGCTGGGCGGTTTTCTTTTCAAAATTGCTGCTGCACCCTTTCATCACTGGGTGCCGGACGTGTATGAAAGCACCTCTACTCCCGTCATCTCTTTTCTGTCTTTTGCTCCCAAAGCGGCAGGGTTTATCTTTATCTCCCGCATAGTGGCAGCTGATTTTACCAACCTCAACTACCTGCTGGCGCTGGTGATCGCCCTCTCCCTGGTGGTGGGGAACTTCGCCGCCCTCTGGCAAAACGACTTCAAGAGGCTGCTGGGGTATTCCGGTATTGCCCATTCCGGCTTTATCCTGACCGGTCTGATCACCGGCAATAACAGCGACGTATACGGAACATTCTTCTACCTGGTCAGCTATTTACCCATTACCATGGGTTCTTTTTTCCTGGCTGATTTTATTCATAAAAAGGCCCGTACCCTCGACATCCCGTCTATGGCCGGCTTAGGTAAGAAGTACCCTCTCCTGGCGTTTAATGCCCTGGTGATCCTGATTTCCCTGGTAGGCCTGCCCCCCACCATCGGCTTTTTAGCCAAGCTGGTGGTCTTCAGCTCGCTGGCAGATGCGGCTTCTGTCTCTTCCGGCTACCTGTTATACGGCTTGCTGGTATTCGGCCTGTTCAATGCGGCCATTGCCCTGTATTACTACCTGCGGCCGGCCTATATGATGATTATCCGGGATCCGGCAGAAAAAAACAGCAGCTTCTCTTATGACCTGCTGATCACCCTGGCGCTTTCTTACTTCAGTTTCACCCTGCTTTACCTTTTCCTGAAGCCGGAAGTAATCAGCGAATGGGTAAGCAGTGTTTTCTAAGGAAGAGCCCTGTACACCAGGTCACGGCCCGAAGTAATGATATTTTTACCTATACAGTCAGGGGTGCTCTGACAGTAGCTGTACACCCGGAGCTCCTTGTAAATCAACCCTTCATCTGCCCGGTAACGTTCTATGCTCTTATTCAGATGTACCAGGCTGGAATCAGCCAGCTGTACCACTTCGGCCTGGCCATCGGCGGAGATTCTCATCCTGTAGGTTTGTGCACTTAAGGTATTCAATGCGTTGCCGTTCCACGACATCCCGTCGGAAGAAGGAAGAAGCAGCTTGATATAGGGAGTATTATTCTCCACTTGCACCACTTTATCGGGCTGCCGGTAGATGGCCCAGACAGAGTCTATCTTCCAGGCATCGCCTGTATGCTCTTTCCGGTAGCGTTCCAGCCTGTGTACAGCAAAGCCGTTCACTTCACCCAGCGTTTCACCGATTACCTCCCTTAAATACCAGGTACTTTTGCGGGGTTCTTCCGTTACACTGTAACGGGTTTCACTCACCTCAAACTCACGTACCAGGCCGGTTTCCACAGGAAAAAAATCAGCCGCTACCTGCTCCGGTGCCGGGCTGTCACAGCCCCAGAGGCCTGCCGCCAGTACTACTGCTCTCCATCTTTTGTAATAGTTCATTTGTATAAAGTTTAGTCGGGCGGCGAACCGCTATCAGCTGCCAGCTATCAGCCTTCAGCTACTCCCACACCCAAATAGGGGTGAAATGGGTTTCCTCTACTTCTCCCAGGATAATCTTTCCCTTTCTTTCTACCCAGGCATGTGCTTCAAAGGTCTTTCCACCGGTTACGCCTATCATCACGCGGCTGTCACTCACCAGGCGTTTCAGCACCAGGGCCTGTACCAGGCAGGTGCTTTTCACATAGCGGGCTGTAGCCTTTATAGCATATACCTGTTCTTCTGCATAGGCATCACTGATCACCGCTGATTTTGCTACCCATTTTCCGTACACCTTTTTAAAGATTTTAAAAGGAAGAATTTTCAACAAAAAGCGGGTTACACCCTGAAGGAATAACACATACAGCATACGCCGGCGCGCCGGGCCGTCCAGGGACATGTATTTCTGCAGGCGGGTCATTCTGCTATAATCAGCTTCTCCCTGCTGAGCTGATCCACAATTTCCCGGATATCATTGCGGCAGGTATCTGCATCGGTGTCGTATTCAGCCACTACCGAACTGACCAGGTCTTCAAAACCCCGGGGCTGTTCGGACATCCGTTCCCATAAGAAACCACCCACCTCGTTCAGGCTGAAATATACCCCGCTTTCAGCATTGAGAATAACGGTTTCTTCGCCCAGGTTAGCCACTGTACACACCGGATTAACGGAATATTTCATCATGATGTTATGCTTTAAACTTTTGCTCTGTTATCTTGCAAAATTATAATTAATTTTGATAAAAGCAGTTTAAAATTGGCCCGTTACTACAGAACCGGGGGCTTGGTATTTAAAAGTGATATTGCCCTGACTTCCCTTCCGGTTGCGCCGGAACAGCCCGAAGCTGACGTAAATATCTTAATCGGGGAGATTCCGGGGGCCGCTTCCCCACAGGAAGTAGAAAACCTGACCCGCCTTGATCTTCATCCGGGAGTGGAAACAGACGGCGCGGGTTTCTGCCTTGACTGGAAACAGCACGGACGTTTCAGAGCAGAAAACGGCAACCGCATCTGCTATGATGAAAAAGCGGCTGCATCTGCGTATTTCGAGCATTTCCTTATTAATGAGGTGATGGCCGGCATTTTCTTTCAACGGGGCTATTTTCTCTTACACGGTTCGGCCGCCCTGCTACCTGACGGCACTGCCGCTATATTTTTCGGGGAACCGGGAGCAGGCAAGTCCACCACCCTCGGCTTTTTTGTTAAATACGGCTGCCGGGTACTGACTGATGAGATCGTGCTCATTCATTTCCGGGAGGGGGTTCCTTATGTACAGCCTTTCATCCCCCTGCTGCGCTTATGGGACTCTGCCGCCGGCCACCTGGGGTATACAGAAGACAAAACCAGGAAAAAATACGAGATTCCGGTAGAATACACAGATCAGCCGGTACCGCTGAAAGCCGCTTTTTCTTTACGGAAAGAGGATCATTTCAGCATTACCCCCAGCCTGACACACCGCGAGCACCTGGATCTTTTCGGAAATTTTCCCCTGCCTCACCACCTGCTTACGCCCGAAGAACAGGCCAGGCGGTTCCGGCAGGCAGCTGATATCTCCCGGGTCTGCCGGCTGTTCAGGACCTCACGCACCGATCATTCGTTTGAAGCTATGGACCAGTGGGTCAGGGAATTCCTGGCCTGATCATTGTTTCAGCACCCCTGCTTCTTTCAGCGCTGGCCGGTCTTCCGGTCTGACCTCCCAGCGGTTCCCGAACCAGCCTGAAATTACCTTTCCGTTCCGGTAATACACCCAGTCACCATAACCCGAAAGGAGGGCCGCCCGCGAAGGATTCCGTAAAATACGTACATGAGGTTCTCCTTTTACCGCATCAGCCAGCTGCCAGTAGGGCATGCCGGTGTTAATCAGCACCAGGTTTTTTTCAGTAGGATAAATAAAGGCCAGCAGCTGCGAAGTATCTGCTGAAAGCTGAAAGGGCAGCTTAGGGGCATACCGGGCGATAGCCGCATTGGTCTTATCCGTACCAAACAACACCAGGTTAGAATTATCGTAGTCGTTCGGGGTAAGCTCACGGTCGGCCAGCACCCGTGGAAATACCATCACCCGGCCCAGGAATTCACCCCGGTAATAGCTCCAGTCGGCCGCAGCTTCAGCCATCTTCCGCCGGCGGTCGGTTTCCTCCCTGTCCGGTGAATCCAGCGTACCGTAAACATAAATGTGCCGATCAGAAGTGATCTCCGTCATAGGCCCGGCCTGCCGGCGGGTTCTGGTGAAATCCGGGGTATGGGTCACACTCACCTGATTGCCCTGAACCAACACCGCTTCCGTACCTTTAAAGGCTTTTAACGTCAGTTTTTTCCCGTTAACGGTAAGGTTCACATCGGTGCCCGCCTTTAAATGAGCCGACGGCTCAATACGGAAACCTTCCACGTTTTCAGCCACTACTTCTACCGAATTGGGGCCCTTTATTTCAGCGGTTATACGTCCTGTTTTCCCGGGCGACAATGCCAGGATCTCTACCCAGAACGACCGGTTATATTTCATCTGCCCGGTAGCAAAAACCACTTTCTTCGGATCAGGATCTCGCTTATACCCGTCAAACCACTTAAAAATCTGGCCGTTGGCATAGGCGTTCACCCAGCTGTCATGCCGTACGCCGGGGTAAACATCGTATTCCACGTGCGTACCGGTAGCTTTGAACCCTTCCACCCATTTATTGACCGATGCGGTAGGCACTACAGGGTCTGCATCGCCCTGGAAGAACCGGGCAGGCAGGTGGGCGGCATTAGGCAGGTACAGTTCCGTACCCTCGGGCGGTGCCGGGCATACAGGGGCAATAGCCGCCCAGAAGTCGGGCCGCGTAAGCCCTATCCAGAGGGTACCGCCTCCGCCCATGGAAAGGCCGGTCAGGTAGGTCCGGTTTTCATCGGTTTTAAAACGCCTCTTTACATCGGCAATCATATCCCAGACGTCTTTTTCGGCTATTCCCTGGTACCCCATGGTACCCCGGGCCAGGGGCGTGGCCACCATATATTGCACATCTTCCCAGGCCGGAAAATACAGGCTGGCATCCACATCATTTTCGTTCCCGGCATTGCTCCTGCCAAATACACGGCGAAGCGCCAGCCGGTGATTGGAGCCCGCCCCGTGTAGCATCACCACCAGCGGATAAGCCTTGTTTTCATCAAAATCAGGCGGCAGATACAGTCCGTAAGGCTGATCCGTACCGTCTACAAGTGAATGAAAACTAAGTACCTGCGGGCCCGGTGCGTATTTCTGAGCCTGTAAGGTGCTACCTGCCAATAGCAGAAAAAGTGCAAAAAGCATTGTTTTACTCATTGTCCATTGTAAATTGTCCATTGTCAATTATTCATTCCGCCCATAACATTAACAATTAATTTTCATTCGGCACAATATTTTCATTTGAAATAATTACATTTGCCTGACGTTTCTTTCCTAAAACAAATGAATTTCAAGAAGATACTGAGACAAAACCTCCTGACAGGCTACTCGGTCACCCTTACCGGAATGATCGTGATGTTTCCCTTCTTCGTCAGTGATGGTCATGATACGCCCTACCATAAAAATACCGGATACCGCCTCCCTTCCGAACCCGTCATCCACGGTATTGATGTTTCCCGGCATAACGGCGACATCGCCTGGCACCTGGTGAAAGACCATAAGCTGGTAGATGAATCCCTTCATTTTGCCGTTATAAAAGCTACGGAAGGCGGAGACCTGGTAGACCCGCTTTTTCAGCTCAACTGGAAAGCCGCCCGTGAGCACGGAATGATCCGGGGTGCTTACCACTTTTTTACCGCCTTTACCGATCCCGACATCCAGGCCATCAATTACCTCTCTACGGTAAAACATGAACCCGGTGATTTTGTGCCCGTACTGGATTTTGAAAACGACGGCCGGAATGCCTCAGAGCGGAAATACCTGGGAGAAAATGCCCGCCGCTGGCTGGAAGTGGTAGAAGAACAGACCGGAAAAAAACCCGTAATTTATACCAATCATCATATCTATAACCGGTATATCCGCGACCGCATCGAAGGATACGATATCTGGCTGGCCGATTATTCAGTGTATGACCCTACAGTGTATGATATCCGGAACATGATCATGTGGCAGCTGAGCGACGGCGGCCGGGTTCCGGGCATAAAAGAAAATGTAGACCTGAATGTTTTTTACGGGTCTCCCCATAAATTCCAGAAATACTTGTTTAAATAAACCTCCCGATTTTTATGCTTGCATCTGTAAAATTTGATCAGACCACGGCCTACAGGAAACTGAAAAGCCATTATAAAACCATTTCCAAAGTTCCTGTAAAAAGCCTGTTTGAGGCCGATCCCAAACGGGCCTCCAAATATACCCTCCGGTTCCAGGATATCCTGGTAGATTTCTCCAAAAACCAGATCAACGGCCGGACCCTCTCGTACCTGATCGACCTGGCCAATGAATGCGGCCTGAGCGAAGCCATTAATAAAATGTTTGCCGGCGAAGCTATTAATGCCACAGAAAACCGGGCGGTACTGCACACTGCTCTGCGCAACCGGAGCAATGAGCCCGTGCTGGTGAATGGTAAAGACGTAATGCCCGATGTAAACCGGGTACTGGAGCAGATGAAAGCCTTTTCCGAGAGTATTCGCTCGGGCGAATGGAAAGGTTTCACCGGCAAAAAGATCACGGATATCGTGAATATCGGTATCGGCGGCTCTGATCTGGGGCCGGTGATGGTGACCGAAGCGCTGAAGCCGTATGGCAAAAAAGGGCTGAAGGTACACTTTGTTTCCAATGTAGACGGTACCCACATCGCTGAAACACTGAAGACGGTTAACCCGGAGACCACCCTCTTTATGATTGCCTCCAAAACCTTCACCACCCAGGAAACCATGGCCAATGCACACTCTGCCCGGAGCTGGTTCCTGGAAACCGCAGGAGAAGAAGAGCATATCAAAAAGCATTTTGTGGCCATCTCTACCAATGCTCAGGGCGTAGCCGGCTTTGGAATCGATACCCGGAACATGTTTGAGTTCTGGGACTGGGTAGGCGGAAGATACTCGCTGTGGAGCGCCATCGGCCTTTCCATAGCCTGCTACATCGGGTTCAGTAACTTTGAGCAGCTGCTCACCGGAGCCCACGAGATTGACCTGCACTTCAGGCACAGTACCCTCCGTAAAAATATACCGGTGATCCTGGGCCTGCTGGGCATCTGGTACAATAACTTTTACAATGCCCAGTCGCACGCCATCCTGCCTTACGACCAGTACATGCACCGTTTTGCAGCCTATTTTCAGCAGGGCGACATGGAGTCTAACGGCAAGAGCGTTAACCGCAGCGGTGAAAAAACCACCTATCAGACCGGCCCGGTAATCTGGGGAGAGCCCGGCACAAACGGACAGCATGCCTTTTACCAGCTGATTCACCAGGGCACCAAGCTGATCCCGTGCGATTTCCTGGCCCCCGCCATCAGCCAGAACCCTATCGGGGAGCACCACAAGATGCTGCTGGCCAACTTTTTTGCACAGACTGAAGCCCTCATGAACGGGAAATCAGAAGAAGAAGCCCGCGCAGAGCTGATCAAAGCCGGTAAAACGCAGGAGGAGATCGATTTCCTGGTCCCTTTCAAGGTATTCGACGGAAACCGGCCTACCAATTCCTTCCTGTTCAAAAAACTCACCCCTAAAGTGCTGGGCAGCCTGATCGCCATTTACGAGCATAAGATTTTTGTGCAGGGAGTGATCTGGAATATCTTCTCGTTTGATCAGTGGGGTGTGGAGTTGGGCAAGCAGCTGGCCAATAAGATTTATCCCGAATTACAGGATGATTCAGTGGTTACCTCGCATGACAGCTCGACCAATAACCTGATCAATACGTATAAAAAGTGGCGGAAGTAAAAGTTCCGGGTTGAGAGTTCCGAGTAGAGAGTTCCGAGTAGAGAGTTCCTGGTTAAGAGTTCCTGGTTAAGAGTTCCGGATAGGGTACCATCTGTCACCCTGAGCTTGTCGAAGGGCGAGTGAGTTAATTGGTTTAGTTAACCTCTTTTTATTCATAAATTACCTGTTCGCCCTTCGACAAGCTCAGGGTGACAGATGGTACCCTATCCGGAACTCTTAACCCGGGACTCTCTACTCGAAATCCGATACTTTTATATTTTATTTTCAATTTTTACTGAAAATATAAAATTTTCTGTCTTTTTATTTGGAAATAAATTTTCAATAAATTAAAATTGTATCACCAACAAGGTATATGAAAATACATCGTGCTAAAAGAGAATGAACCTTACGTGCTTTTCTTCCCTGTTTTCTCTGTATCCTCCTAAGGATAAGATGATTACAAAATATTAGATTTCCGGGCAGATGATAATCACCTGTCCGGAAATTCTTTTTTCCGTGCATAAAAATATTAAGTTGTATAGATTCACTTGAAATCGGATTGGCCTTAAAGTTTTTTTAAGGCTAATTTTTTTACCCGGCCCATAGAGAAATAATTACAATTCTCTTGCAGGTTCAACTTTCCTTTATTTACTTTGTAAATCAAAGTACTTTTAATAAATACAAATTATGACAAAGAATCAAACCAGCATGGCACTTTTTACCTCTGCCTCTCTTCTCCTCCTCATTCCCCTGATTGCCATGCAGTTTACCGCCGAAGTAAACTGGACTACCCTTGATTTTATGGTAGCCGGTGTTTTGCTTTACGGCACGGCCATTGGCTGTGACCTTGCCCTTCGCATGATAAAAAACAAAAACACCGCACGTCTTGTATGCGGTGTTATCTTTCTGCTTCTGGTGGCCTTGTGGATAGAGCTGGCCGTAGGAATTTTCTGAGCCCGCGCTCTGCCTCGTCTTCAGACGCAGGCAGAGCTGCTGTATCTGAAGATATGCCAAAGCTATTTGATACTGATAGCCACGCCGCCACCCGGTGCCAGCGCCTGGCTCAGCACCGTTTTTGAGGTCACCTCCACCGTGCGTATCTTATAGGTCATGGGGCTGGTCTTCCAATGAGTATCCGCGGCATCCTCATAAATGGTAGCCTTAAACGTACGCCCTGCAGGAAGGAAGCCCAGATCAATTTTTGCCGTACGGCCGTTTTCATCGGTGATTCCACCCACAAACCATTCGTTCTTGCCTTTGGCTTTCCGGGCTATAGTAATGTAATCACCGGGCTCCGCTTCCAGGATATGGGTCTCGTCCCAGTCTACCGCCACATCTTTAATAAACCGGAACGCATCGGGGAAGCGTTCATAATTTTCCACCAGGTCGGCCGCCATCTGCAGGGGGCTGTACATCGTCACATACAGCGCCAGCTGCTTCACCAGCGTGGTATGTACCTGTTTTTTGTTATCCGGGTTATAGTGATCAAACGTGATCTGGAAGATTCCGGGTGTATAATCCATGGGCCCGCCCACCAGTCGGGTAAACGGCAGAATGGTGGTATGGTCCGGATCCGATTCCGACAGCGCTTCAAACTCGGTGCCACGGGCCGACTCCTGAGCCAGCCAGTTAGGATAGGTGCGGCAAAGCCCGGTAGGCCTTACGGCTTCGTGCGAGTTCACCATGATGCGGTGCCTGGCCGCCTCCTTCGCTACCCGCAGGTAATGGCTGGTCATCCACTGGCCGCTTCTCCACTCTCCGCGGGGAATAGGGTACCCCACATAACCGGTCTTTACCGCATTATACCGGTTATCGGTCATGAAGCGGAAAGCCTCGTCCAGGCGCCTTTCATAATTCGTGGCCGCTGCCGAAGTTTCGTGATGCATCATGAGTCTTACCCCTTTATTTTGCGCATAATCACGCAGGTAGTTCAGGTCAAAATCGGGATAAGGGGTCACAAAATCAAATACCTCTTCCTTCCACATACCGTACCAGTCTTCCCAGCCTTCGTTCCAGCCTTCCACCAGCACCTGGTCAAAGCCATGTTTTGCAGCAAAGTCAATATATCTTTTCACGTTTTCAGTAGTGGCTCCGTGCGTGCCGTTAGGCTTCAGTTGGGAATAATCGGTTTTACCCAGCTTGGTATTGGTTTCGTTAGTGTACGCCCAGGTAGAGCCTTTCACAAACATCTCCCACCATACCCCCACGTATTTCACCGGCTTGATCCAGCCGGTATCGTCCAATGCACAGGGCTCATTCAGGTTCAGAATGGTATTAGAGGCGAGAATATCACGGGCGTCGTCACTTACCAGTACGGTCCGCCAGGGCGTGGTAAAATCAGTTTGGATGTAGGCCTTGTTTCCTACGGCATCGGGCGTCAGGTGGGCTCTGAAGGTTTTATCTTCCAGCTCCAGCATCATGGCCGGGTAGTCTACCAGCGCCGCTTCGTGAATGTTGATATACAGGTTATCACTGCTTTTCATCATCAGCGGGGTTTGTACCGAAACCAGCCCTTTGTTTTCATAGAGCGGATAATTTTCACCCACCGTCAGCGTACGGGTCTTCAGCCTGGGCAAAATCCCCGAGAGGAGGGTGGTGCTGGTCTTATACTCCTCGGTCTGGTAGTCGCCCGGCAGCCAGAATGCCTTGTGGTCGCCGGTCATCCGGAACTCCGTGAGCTCCTCTTTCACCGTAAAATAATTCAGGTTCTTTTGCTTTGGAAATTCATAGCGGAAGCCCAGCCCGTCATTAAAGAGCCGGAAACGCAGTACCATCCGGGTGTCTCTTTTTTCCTGGAGCAGTGCTATCTCCAGCTCGTTATACTGGTTCCGGATAGTACTGGACTGTCCCCATACAGGTGTCCAGGAGTCATTTACGGAGCTGACCTGTGTTCCGGTAATCCTGAAACCGTCACGCAGTGAGATACTGTCGTTAACGATCTCCAAGCCCAGCTTCCCGGGGAACAGCACCGGTTTGCCTTTAAACGTCAGCGCATAGAAGGGTGTACCTTTCTGATCCAGAGAAAAGGTTAATTCCAGGTCCCCGTCAGGAGATTTAAGAGTTTCCTGGGCCGTCAGGCTCATTACTTTCATCCACAAGAGGAATCCGAAAAAATATTTCATAAATACATGTTAGTTTCAAATGAATCACGTTGGGTCAGCCCGGTCTTTGATCACAAATCTCCTGGCTATACCTGATCCCGAAGGAATCAAATGATTATAGAAACAAAGACCTGAAAGTCCCCCGTTCGACCCCTTCGGGGTCGTATCCGGGCTTCCACCGCCTTTTTCTATAAATATATGAATCCTTCGGATTCTTTACTGACCGGCAAACCGCTTATTTATAACCGGTAATTTAATTGAATAATTTAAAGAAGCAAAAGTACTTTATTAAGAACCTGAAATAGCTCCCTTAAGCCGCTTATACGTACGCCTTTTGGAAAGCGGCACCCGTTAATCTTTTTCCAAAAACTTCCGTCAGACCACTCAAAACCGTATATTTGGTAACTCATAGCTCAAGGTTCATAGCTAAAAAAACCTATGTACAAGATCATCCTGATGATTGACTTTGCTGAAGAATACAGCAAAGAGCTTTTAAAAGGCATAGCCCGGTATTCCAAAGAACACGGTCCATGGGTATTCTGCCGTATGCCGCTTTTCCAGCGCGAAACGAAGGGCATGGACGGTATCCTGGAATGGGCCCTGGAATGGGGGGCAGACGGGATCATCGGCCAGTTCTACAATGATCCCCGCGTGGCATCGTTTATTGAGGCCGGCATACCTATCATTGCCCAGGATTTCAAGGAGCGCTTTACGGAGATTCCCAATATCACCGGTGACCATAAGGACGCCGGCAGGATGGGGGCAGAGTATTTCCTGAAAAAAGGGTTCAAGCAGTTTGCCTTCTACGGCTTTAAAAACATTGTATGGTCAAGAGAAAGGGCAGAAGGCTACGAAGAGCGGATCAACAAAGCCGGCTACAAGGTACATTATTTTGAAAATGAGATCTCAGATTCTGATAACATCTGGTACTACCGGCCCAGTGCGCTGAGCCAGTGGCTGAAGTCTCTCCCCAAACCCATAGCCCTCATGGCCTGTGACGATAACCAGGGGCAGCACATCACCGAAGCCTGCCGCCACTCGGGCATATCCATCCCCCAGGAGGTAGCCGTACTGGGAGTAGATAATGATGAAATGGTCTGTGAGTTTTCCGATCCGCCTCTTTCCAGCATTGGCCAGGATGCCGAAAACGGCGGATACCAGGCCGCCCGCCTGCTGGAGCAAATGATCCGGAACGGTACCTCCGAGTTTTACGATATTGTGGTTAAACCCACCCAGATCATCACCCGCCAGTCTTCAGACATCTATGCCACCCACGATGAGCATATTTCCGATGTGCTGAAATTCATTCACCAGAACCTGGAAAAGCCCATCCAGGTCAATGATGTGGTCCGGCAGGTCCCGCTCTCCCGCCGTACGCTGGAAAAACGATTCCAGGAGATCACGGGTTTCCCGGTGTACAAATACATTTTTAATTTACGGATGGAAAAACTCAGTGCCCGGCTGCTGGAAACGGATCTGAATGTATTTGAAATTGCTATGGAACTGGGCATGAATGATACCAAAAATCTTTCACGCCAGTTCAAGCAACTCAAAGGCTGTACGCCCAGCGAATACCGTAAGCAGTTCACCGCCCGCTGAAATCGGGTAGCTATTCCCCTTTATCCGCCGCCTCATCCAGCCGGCTTACCAGATGATCAAAATATTTTTTCAGGAATTCAGACATTTCAGCCTGAACCTCGCGTTCCTTCATTGCTGCCAGCAACTCATCGAGCTCTTCCGGGCTCAATGTGTTGCTGATCAGCTTCTGCATCAATATTTCGGAACGGGAGGATTGCATATTCTATTCCTGTAAACCGTTTTGATCTGAAATAAATGCCTTGGTACTTACCAGGTAGCTTCCGCCCGAAGGATTCTTATACCGGAGATCCACATAGAAACCGTAATAACCTTTTGCCGGGTTGGGTACTGCTACTTTCAATACATCGCCTTCTGTCAGACGTACCCGGGTTTTCTGCCAGAAATTATTCCGGAAATCTTTATCGGAAGAGCTGGTATACCACAAAGAAGCTTCCATAAGCCCGTCCCGCGGGGCTTTTATGCTCAATTGCGTACCTGTATTGGAAGTTTCCGTTGACCAGCTGATCACCGGATAAGGTTTGTTTTGCAGGGTAGTGGCAAAAAAGCCGTTAAGTGCCTGAAAAGCCTGCTCTCCTCCTCCCAGGTCGTGTCCGGCATTGGGTACCAGGTGAATCATATTCTTCCCGGGGATGTCATTCCATGAAAACTTAATGGCATCCAGGGTCCAGTATTCGTCATTGGTGCCGATAAAGATCATTTTGGGTACGGTGAGGTTAGCCCGGTAAGAATAAGGGTCTATCATGGCCTGCAGGGCTTTTCCGTCTGCCGATTCGATATCCTGGGCAATACCCAGTTTGGTATAATCTTCTATCTGCACGCTGTAATCGCCGTAGGTCTTATACTGGTAACCCAGGGTAGCGGGCATATTCAGCATATCAATAACCATAGGGCCGATGGCCGTTACGCGGGCATCGTCAATGGCAGAAGACAGCCAGGTGGTCCAGCCACGTTTCGAAGCGCCTGAAATAACAAACCGGCTTACCGCATTCGCCGTTTTCTCCTTTACCAGTTCCTGGATGGCGTCCATTCCTCTAACGGCCGACTTCACCATGGGGAATAACAGGGGCCAGCTATAGTCTTTATCGTTTTTAAACTGGTGCAGCGTATAGGAGATCAGCTCATCTTCGGTCATTTTACCGATAATAGGCTGGTTAGGTACCTGCTTGATAATGGCTGTAACGGCCTTATTCTGCCTGGCCATAGCCGCCATCACAGGCCAGTAACGGTCATCCTGGGAAGACCAGTTGGGCTCGCCGTCTTTCACTGAGCCGCCCGTGATAAACAGAAGCGCACCGTCATAGCCTATATTCTCGGGTACAAATACGGTCAGCTGGTGCTTCCAGGTAAATTCACGCCATTTTTGCGAAGTCAGAAGAACATTATAACGGGTGACTCCCTTCTCCGTAAAGGTATCGCGGATTTCCCAGCCAAAAGTGGTATCCCCATTGTTAATATAACTTTTAAGGGCCGTTTCAGGAGTAATCTCCACTTTCTTCACTGCCGGTTCTGCAGGGCCCGATTTCTTTTTCTTTTGTGCTGTCATTACCCCGGGAACCAGGAGAAGCACACATATGATTATTTTTGTCAGTTTCATTTGTTTCATTTTCAGCCGTCAGCAATCAGCTATTTGTTTATTAATTTCAAAGATTCATTGATCAATATTTCACCGGTTTCTTCTCCCAGGCTGGTGCGGGTGATATAATTATATCTTTCAAAGCTCCCATAATCCACCCGGCTGAGAATATAGCCGAATGCATCATTGGTCAGGCCGAACAGGAAGGGATAAGCGGTATTCATTTTTCTTTTCAGGTAAAACCCGATATTCGGAAGCGCCTCTCCGGGAATGGTCAGGATCCGTGCCGGCCCCAGCTCTATGAAGTTCTGTACGGTACTGATGCGGGTCCCGTTACTCAGGCGGTATTCCATAGGTGATTTTTCAAGGATATGCTTCATGACCGGGGTCTCTACCGGAAATTCCAGTACCTGCGACCTCACCCCCAGCGAAGGCCGGCTAACGATGGCACTTTTTTCCGCTATTTTCAATGCTTCATTTCCCAGCAGCTCCCCTATCCGGATGCACTCGTCCCATGTATTCTCTTCGCGCTGCTGCCTGCGGTTATCCGCCGTAACCATTCCGCCCAGAGCCCCGTTAAAAAAAACGGCTATGCCTCCGCCCTTATTTTCGATGGTTTCGTAAAGCGGCCCGCAGACATCCGGGCTGAGTATCCCGCGTTTGGAACCGATTACCTCGGGGTGGATCGCATAATTTACCAGGGTACTCACCGGTTTTCCCGTCTTTTTGCTCAGGATCTGTATGACCCCGCAATGGGGATCATACAGGTCAGGTGCGTAATAATTATAGGCAATTCCCGCCGGAGCCCTCCCGTAACCTACCTTCAGGTCTACTTCTTCCAGGTGGCTTTCCGCCTCTCGGATCGCCTCCGCTATCAGCTCCGTGCACCGGTTAAGGTAGCCCATATCAGCATAGCTTTCTCCCTTTTCATCCGGGAAAGCGTAGGCGTCCGGGGCACTGTGGGTATGGGTGGCGCCGATCAGGATGTTTTCCCGCGGAATGCTGCTGACCAGGGCCCTGGCTTTATTACCCAGAACCGCCGGCCAGCCCAGGTTATCCAATGAGGCAAATGCCACTTTTGTGCCCTGGTATTCCAGTACCATTACCCGTACAAACAGGTCTCCCCTTTTCTGTGTAACGGCTGAAGGCTTCCCCACTCCTCCCGAAACGGGGAGTAAAGGATCCGGTGTGATCTTTCTGAGGGCAGCACCGCCTCTCAGCGACTGCCCGTTCAGTGTCAGCCCTGCCAGCAGCAGCAGCAGGAATATCCCGATAGCTTTTACCCGCTTCATTTTACCAGGGTTTACCGGTGCCCTGAAGTACCCAGGGTTTTGACCAGGCGCTGTTCACTCCGTCAGTACCGCTGTGCGGGGTGGTTTCAAGCTTTTTCACCGCTTCCCCGGCATTGACCATGTTCAGATTCAGCTCATCCTGCATATAATAAAACCGTACCGGCAGCACATCGCGCTTCCCGTTAGGGCCGGCTTTAAGCTCAGGGTAGCCGGTTCTCCTGTAGTCAAACCACGCTTCGGTAGCGGCGGTCCAGCTGGCTATCCACTTCTGCTCTATGATCTGCTTTTGTGTACCGTTATATTTTACATTTTCCCCTGCCAGGTAGGCATTTACCGCTGATCCCAGGCCCCATGAATCAAACGAGGCTTTCACAGCGGCATTATAATGCGTTTCCGCATTACCTGTATTCCAGCCCCGCTGAGCCGCCTCAGCCAGTATAAAGTTTACTTCGGCGGCAGTAACCAGCCTCGACTTCAGGTAAGGGCCACTGGCATTTTTATACATATCATTCAGCCAGGAAACATGCGGATTATGCGCCGCCTGGTTACCGTTAGGGTTCATATTATAAAACCCGCCCAGCAGGATGCCCGGAGGCAGACCCACATATTCCGGATGGGTATTTACCCCTACCTGTACTTTATCAGGCGACAAATACCGCTTTCCGTTTTCTATTTTATCCGTACCTGCCGGAAGGTTCTCATCCACCACGATAGGAATCTGTACTTTATTGGCCCACACCCCTATTCTCGGGTCTTTCAGATCCAGCAGCTTTTCTACCAGCGTGGCACACATTTTCAGCCTCCGGTAATTGCTTCCGTCTGCATCGTAGGTGGTATTGGCAGGCCAGGAGTCGGCATTGCTGTTTCCGGCAAAAGGCATGGCCGCATCATCTGCCGCAGCAGTGATCAGCGGGTATTGGGCTGCATTAGCATACATTTTCTCCATACCGGCTTTCGCCACATCCGGTTTTTTGGCTGATATCCGGTTATAATACCTTAGCATCAGCGAGTTGGCCAGCTTTCTCCATTTGGCGGGGTTCCCCTGGTAGTAAACATCCGCATTGCCTACGGCACCCGTATACTCTGCCGCCGTTTTAGACAGGAGCGTATTGGCTTTTTCCAGGTCTTCTATGATACCGGTATAAATGGTCTCCTGGGAATCAAACGCAGGGAAAGTGTATTGCCCGCCCCCTTCTGCGCCACGCAGGGCATCAGTATAGGGGGCATCCCCCCAGAGGTCGGTGATCAGTCCGAAAAGCATTGACTTAATCACCAGCGAAATACCCTGCTGAAGCTCAAAACCCAGCTCCACCGATCGGTCGTAAACAAACTTATTGTCCCTCAGGATATTATAATAAGCCGTCCAGCTCTGGCTTCCGCCCCAGTCGTAATCATTGTGCCCGCCGGACCATCCGTCTTTCTGGGTATGCTGCATCACTCCGGCCAGGTCCTGGTAACCCAGGTTTACAAACGCCTTCCCGGTCTCGGTCAGCACGGTAGAGAGCACCAGGTTAGGGTTAGCCGTACCCGGCTCCACGCCGTTCGGGTTCTTATTGATCTCTGTCAGGTCATGACAGGAAAACAGCCCGGCACAAAGCAATATAAAGAAACTGAGTTTTCTGTTTATATACTTTTTCATGATAATTTCCTTTAGAATGTTATACCTAATTTAAAGCCTACAGGAATCACCAAAGGATTAACGTTATACCGCTCTATCCCCTGCTTAAACTGAGACTGTCCGCCCTGTATGCCTGATTCCAGCTGGAAAGCGGTTTCAGGGTCAATGTTTATTTTGGCGGCAGTCCAGAGCAGTATATTCCGGCTGTAAACCGAGAAGTTAACATTTTGTATCTTCCATCTGCTGACCAGGCTCTGAGGTAAATTATACCCCAGTGAAATCTCCCGGAGCTTTACAAAAGAGGCATCAAAAATATACGGACTGGCAAATTCCCAGGGGTTGCTTCCGCCAAAAGGTATAAATTTGGTTCCGGCCTCACCCAGGTTTTCCCGGTACACGGGTTTCCCGTTTTCATCTACCTGCTTCGTATCAATTACACCCGGGATAAATACCCCGCCATGCGGAAGCGGCACCTCCTGCCCGATACCGGGGTCATACATAAACGGAAAGCTGTTCCAGTCAGGAGTAGGCCCTCCCACTTTCGGGAAGTTTCCGTTCTGTACATAAATCAGCTGTTCAGGGTTAGCCTTCAGATAATCGCTGAGCTCTTTGCCGGTCATGCTTCCGGGGTTGATCAGGTTATCATAAGCCAGGCCTGACTGCCCGTTGGAATCGCCGTAACGGTAGGTTTGCGAAAGGAAATTACCGCCGTTCCGCCAGTCTAATGAGAAGTTAAGGTTAAAGCCTTTGTAGGAGAGTGACGACTGCATGCCCATAATAAACTTCGGGTTAAAATTACCCACCTTATTTTTGGCATTTACATGGGTAATATGCTGCCAGAGGCCATCGTTCGGGTTAATAATCGGGTATCCGTAATAAGGGGAGTCCGGATCTTTCACCGTAACCACTTCGGCATCGTAGATATCCCCTATTTCTTCACCCACATAGGTTCTGGCGGCTCCCTTGGCATCTTCCCAAAGCGTAAAGTACGGGATATCATCCGCCAGCTCCACGATCTTCGTCCGGTTGCGGGTCCAGTTAAAGTTCACATCCCAGCGGAAATCCCGGCCGGCTACCGGCGTTCCTCCCAGCGTAAATTCCCAGCCCCTGCTGGCCACAAGACCCGCATTTATATTCTTGCTGATATAGCCGGAAGACGGGGGCAGCTTGGCGTTCAGAATCTGGTTACGGCTTTCCACCAGGTACCAGGTTCCTGAAAACCGTAAGCGGTTATTATACATGGTAAGGTCAATACCGCCTTCGTACGAGGTGACGATCTCCGGTTTAAGGTCAGGTGTAAGCAGGGTTCCGGGGGTGGTCAGGCGCGGTACTCCTGCCCAGGCGCCGGCATTGCCCAATACACCCAGCAGGCTGTACGGGCTGGCATCATTACCTACCTGCGCCACACCGGCACGCAATTTCAGCATATTCACCTTAGATGAAAGGGGGATAAACTCATTGGCCAGCACACTCAGCGAGGCTGACGGGTAAAAGTACGACCTGTTTTCAGCAGGAAGCGTGGATGACCAGTCGTTCCGGGCCGTTACATCCAGATAGATCATATCTTTGTACCCCAGGGTAGCCAGACCGTAAACACTGTAAATGGCCCGCTTAAAGGTATAGCTGTTGAAGTTCAGCTGTTCAGGGGCAATGTTCTGAACCGTATACAGGTTCGGCACAATCAAACCGCCTTCTTTCGATGAATTGGAATGGTTATACCCGGTATTATAGCGGTTATTCCCCCCCGCTGACACTGACATATTCAGACCTCCGAAGTCCTTCCTGTAGGTAGCCAGGAAGTCCATGTTATGCTCAAAATTATTGATATTATACAATCCGTAAGCTCCTCTTGCCGCTTCGGTATAGCTGTAAGGCACCCGCATATCTCTTACTTCATTCAGCTTGTCAAGAGAGTATCTTGCCATCAGGCTGAATTCGGAAGTAAGCTGGTAATCGGCTTTGATGTTACCATAGATCCGGTCTCTTTCAAACGAGTTATTTACTTCATAAGCCAGGAAATACGGGTTATTCATGGCCCGGCTCCACGAGCGCTGCTGCAGCCCTTCCTGTCCCGGAACCCAGTAATCTCTCATATCGCGGATATCCACATGCGGCGAGGTATTGTACGCCCACTGCAGCGGGTTAGATCCCCGGTTACCGGCAGGGCGGTTATTGGAGTTATTCCGGCTGAAGTCGATCACCGAGCTTAGCGTCAGCTTGCTGGTCAGCTTCAATGCCGTATTCAGGTTAACTGTATTTCTGAACAGGTCGGTATTGGGAATAATCCCCTTGTTGGTCATATTGGAATAAGACAGCCTGTAATTGTAGGTGGCAGTGTTATTGGCTACTGAAATACCGTTGGTAGTGGTAATCCCGGTCTGAACAAAGTTTTTTACATTGTCAGGATGGGAAACCAGCGGCGTTTTTACCCTTTTGCCATCTGCCCCCACCGGGCTGTTCCATTGCACCTCCTCATAGCCTTTATCCAGCTGGGCACCAAAAAGCGCACCGGCTGATTCATCAATCAGCCCGCCCAAAAACCCGTAGAAATTAGATCCCGGATTACCCGTAAGCTCAGGCGGAATAGAAGAGAAAAGGCCCGGCCCCAGGTAGTTCTGCCAGTTCAGGAATTTATAGGGTTTGTCAAAAACCGTACTGCTGTTAACCGTAACGGTCATTTTATTAACGCTGGCCCCGCTTTTAGTGGTGATCAGAACCACCCCGTTACCTGCACGGGAACCGTACAGGGCCGCAGCGCTCGGCCCCTTCAGGATGGAAATATTCTCAATGTCATCCGGGTTAAGGTTACTGATGGCATTACCAAAGTCTACCCGGTTATCACGCCCGCCCTCACTGATGTTATTAAGCGTATTGGAGATAGGCACACCGTCAATCACAAAAAGCGGCTGGTTATCGCTGTTTAGCGAATTGGCTCCGCGAATCACCATACTAACGGAAGAGCCCGTACCACCGGTAGAGTTAATGGTTACGCCTGAAACCCGGCCTGCAAGGCCGTTCAGCACGTTTTCCTGTACCACCTGGTTCAGTTCTTTGCCATCTACTTTCCCCACTGAATAGCCCAGAGACTTTTCTTCCCGTTTGATCCCCAGGGCTGTCACCACCACTTCGTTCAGGCTGTTCTCATCGGGAAGCAGCATTACATCTACCACACTTCGGTTCCCTACCGCCACTTCACGGCGTTCATAACCTACAAATGAAAATACCAGCACCGCATCATTTCCCGTAATTTCAATGCTGAAATCACCGTTCTGATCCGTGGTTACTCCGCGACTGGTATTCTTTTGTACCACATTTACTCCGGGCAGACCGCCGGAATCATCAGAGGATGTAACTTTACCCTTAACCGTTCTGTTCTGGGCCATGGCAGCAGCACCGGCCAGCAGGAACACACACACGAAGAGAAGCATCCTTATTCGATTAGAACTTTCTTTCATAGGATCAATCAGAGTTTTATTTCTATAACTCTGCCTGCCCCGAAAAGGACTATTCCCGGGCGCCTGTTTTTTCCCGGATCGTATTCAGGTGATCTTTGTTTTTTTGAAGGCTGAAAGCATCATACAAAACCCCGTCAGCCGTGTAGGCCTGGTAATCCAGCGCGTCACCCTCCACCGTGATCACCTGGAACATCTGCACCATAGATGCCTTCTTCACCATCCAGTCTTTGTTCTCCCCTACTTCATACATCTTGGGGCCGGCATTGGAGACCACGTAAACACTGGAATGCCCCTTATTTTCCTTTACTCCCCTTCCGTAAGCATGATCATGTCCCTGAAGCACCAGGTCTACCTTATGTTTTTCAAAGAGGGGCTGAAAGATTTCTCTCAGGCGGGGGTTATCGCGGTTGGATTTGGTAGAATACAAAGGAAAATGCACCAGCACTACCTTCCATTTCCTGGGGTTACGGGTAAGTACTGAATCCAGCCAGCGGGCACTGGCCGCTTCGGTTTCCGGGAAGTCATAGATCAGGGTGGCATCAAGCGCCACTATTTTCAGTTGCTCATAATTAATTTCAAAGCTGGTTTCATTCAACCCCTCCGGACCGTTTTCAGGTAAGGTAAACTGGGGCCTCCACTGGGGTGACAGTACCGGCCCCTTACCGTATTCATGGTTCCCGGGAGTCATGGCACTGGGCAGGGTGGCATGGATAAACCCGCCGGCTGCAAACCACTCTCCCCATTCTATATCATGATTGTTCCGGTTGATCAGGTCCCCTCCATGCAGTATAAAATCAATATCCGGCCGGGCCCGGTAAGCATTACGCAGCAGTCTCGACCAGTGGTCCTTCACATCGTTCTGGGCATCACCGAAATACAGGAAAGACAGCTTCCCGGAGGGTATGGAAAACTGGAACCACTCGCTCCGGTACTTCCCGCTTCCTACCCGGTAAACATAAGACCTGCCCGGCTGAAGACCGGTCATCACCGCTGAGTGGTAATTTGCGGCCACATCAGGCTCACCGGGATAAGACACTGTCAGGGTTTCTGTCTGCGCCGCCACTGAATCCACCTGCTGTAAAAACTGTGTACCTGCCGTGGCCGGGGCAAACTGTACCCATCCCGTATTTTGGGAGATATCCGTACGCCAGTTCACCGCCACACTGCTTTGCGGTGTGGCGGTCAGGTTAATAATGATGCGGTCAGGATAAACAGAGGGATACAGCAGCGTTGGGTTCAGGCCGGCTGACAGGGCCTGGCTGCGCTGCTCATCTGTCTGAGCGTAAATACCTGTAAAAGAAAAAAACAGTATGCTAAAAAGAAGAATTCTGATCATCATGATTGTACGGCCAGCGGGTATTCCAGCGTGCCTTTGAGATGTTGTTTTGCTTTTATCAGTTGGTTTTTTACCGTATTTTTTGAAATACGCATGATATCGGCTATTTCCTGGTAGGATTTGCCTTCTTCTATATTCAGCCTCAGGATGGTCTTCCGCTTTTCAGACAGCTTTTCAATCGCCGCGCTTACCAGGGCCAGAACCGATTCATCTCTGGTATCTTCCTCTTCCTTCATTAATTCCAGGAAGTTTCTCCTCATCTGCTCTTCCCTTTCCAGCTTTTTAAGAAAATCAAAAGCTATATTCCGGAGACTGGCAAAAATATAAGCCTGGAGACTCTCATTGAAAGTCAGGCGGTCTTTCCTCAGCCAGATCTTCATAAAAACATCCTGCAGCATATTTTCCGCCTCTTCCCTGTTCTTGATAATAGATACTAAAAAAGCAATACCGGGACGGTAATACCGGGCATAAAGTTTCCTGAATTCCTCATCGCTGATTTTGGGCTCCTGAAAAAAATCTTCTTTCTCCATTCTATAATGCTTTTTAGGATTGATGACGGGCTGAAATATTTAAGGTAAAACTAAGACAATATCTTAAGAGAATATTTGCAAAATGCGTAAAATAATCCTCAAATCACGCAAATCACTAAAATATTCATATTTTGATAATATCTATACCTTTTTTAATACTCATTTAACACTTTAGTAATATATTCTTAACCCTGCATTTAGAGAAAACGCCTTAAAAAAACAGATACTCCACTAGTCCATATCCGGCAAAAGGAAGTGATACCTCAAAACCTTACTTTAAACTATGGACTCCAATATTATTACCCAGGTGTTTCTTCCGCTGGCCCTGGCTATCATCATGATGGGAATGGGCCTCACCTTAGTAGTAGATGATTTCCGGCGGGTGATATTGTACCCGAAAGCCATTGCCCTGGGCATCCTCTTTCATGTGGTACTGCTTCCGCTCATTGCCTGGCTGGTGATTGCCCTGCTCGGGCTGAAGCTGGAGCTGGCGGTAGGTTTGATGATCCTGGCCTCCTGTCCTGCCGGCCCTACCTCCAACCTGATCACCCACCTGTCAAAAGGCGATACAGCCCTGGCCATCACCCTTACGGTCTTTTCCAGCATGGTCACCATTTTCACCATCCCTTTCGTGGTGAATTACTCTATCCGTTATTTCATGCCCGAAGGCGGTTATGAGCTGCTGCCTCTTTTTCAAACCATTGTGACCGTACTGTTTATTATAGCGGTTCCGGTGGCCATAGGTATGTTCCTGAAGCAGAAGTTCCCGGCTTTTGCCGAAAAATCACAGAAAACCTTTAAGCTTTTATCGGCCTTGTTCCTGGTGCTGATCATTATTTCCGCCCTGTACAAAGAGAAAGACAACCTGGCTGAGTTTTTCAGGCTGGCCGGCCCGGCTGCCCTCCTGCTGAATATCCTGACCCTGGGGCTCAGCTTTCTGCTGGCGCGCCTGGTGGGGCTTGCTTTTAAGCAAAGCCTCACCATTTCCATTGAATCCGGGATCCAGAACGGCACCCTGGGGATCGCCATTGCCACTACGCTCCTCCACAACGCTGCCATGTCTGTGCCATCAGCCATCTACAGCATCATTATGTTCATTACTGCTACCGTTATTATTTATATAGGAAACAAAACCATCCGTTCATGAGATTTTTTCTTTTGTTGTTTATCATATCAACGGCCGTTTATGCCCAGCCCACCGGTACCAGGCCTCCCATTGAAGCTGAAACCCTGGTATTTCCTGTCCAGGGAGAGCATGTTCACGGCAGTTCTGTTGTGGAACTCCCCAACGGAGACTTACTGGCCGCCTGGTTCCAGGGCAGTGGTGAAAGAACTTCAGATGACGTACGCATCATGGGTGCGCGTTTTAAAAACGGGAAGTGGTCTGCCCCTTTCCTGATGGCCGACACCCCCTATATTCCCGATTGCAACCCTGTCTTGTTCCTGAATCATGCCCGCGAGCTTTTCCTGGTATGGATAGCCGTGCAGGCCAACCGGTGGGAACACTCCGTGCTGAGGGTGCGTACCACTACGGATTACGGGGGTGAGGGAGCGCCACGGTGGACCTGGCAGGACAACATCCTTCTGAAGCCTGACGACACCTTTGCCACAGAAATCGAAACACAGTTCAGGTCGCTCCCATCTCCCGGTCACGGCTGGGCCGAATACGCCCCTTCCTACCCGCAGATGATCACGGAGGCCGCCCGCGATGCCGGGAAAAGGAGCTTCGGCTGGATGACCAGAATCAAGCCGCTGCTGCTGCCGGAAGGCCGGATCGTGCTGCCGCTCTATTCTGACGGTTTCAACCTCAGCCTGATGGCGGTTTCAGATGACGACGGCCGAACCTGGAAACCCGGCCTACCCCTGGTAGGATACGGGCCCATTCAGCCGGCACTTGCCCTGAAAAAAGACGGCACCCTGGCGGCTTATATGCGGGATAGCGGCGACGCTCCTAACCGGGTTCATTACAGTGAATCAAAAGATCAGGGACAAAGCTGGACGGCTTCCGTAAAAACAGGCATCCCCAATACCGCTTCCGTGGAGGTCCTGACGCTGAAAAACGGCCTTTGGGTATTTGTAGGCAACGATATTACCCGAAGCCGCAGCCGTTTAAGCCTGTATGTATCAGATGACGAGGGGAAAACATGGAAATGGAAGCACCTGCTGGAAGACCGGGAAAAAGGAAACTACTCCTACCCTGCGCTTATCCAGTCGGCAGACGGCCGTATCCACATCACCTACTCGTATCACCCGGAGCACGATAAAAAGACCATCAAGCATGTTCAATTAAAGCCTGAAAGCCTAACCCGGTAGTTATTATTATGAATCGATTTATCTTTATCCTCCTTATTCTCTCTACCCTGATCAGTAATGCCCAGCAGCCCGTGCATCAGGACACTCCTTTTATCCAGGATTACAGCATAAAATATTACCTTGATCAGCCTGCCCGGAAAGTGTTTGCAGACCGGAACCAAAACATCCGGGTACTGACTGCTACGGGCGTGCAGCTGCCCGTAAACGGCCGTTTCCTCTATCCGGGCAGCTTCCGGCCCGACCAATTCTACCGTACCGCTGCCGGTAAAAAAACCGGGGCATTCACCGTGGTGCAGAACCAGTTTGTCTTTGCCGATGAAACCCATATTTTTTCACAGGCCCGGGCAGGCTCGCTCTTCCTGAAAACGCCTTTTCCCCGGGTAAGCCTCCTGGCGGGCGACGATAACCTTAACTTTATGCTGTCTGACGGCAGGCAACTGGCCCTGATCCAAAATAACCGCGTGCTGCTGAACGAAAATCATTCGGCTGATCCCGTGCTCGACATCCGTTACGCTTACGGGTATTTCTGGATACTGAAAAAGACCGGGGTGTTCCGTTGCAGCGTCACCGCTCCCCGCCTGGCGGCCGTGGTACGCGGAGACCGGTTTACGGCTTTTGATCCGGCCAATGACGGACAAACCCTGTTTATCGGTACAGATAACGGGTATCTTCGCCACGACCTCCTTTCCGGAAAATCCGAAAAATTTACGCGTATCCCCGTAACACAGATTACAGCCGTAAAAGTGATCCGGGATAAGGTATGGTTCGGTACCCCGCAGGGGGCGTTCTCCGTGAACCCCGGCCAGGCCATTGATTATTATAACGGCGAAAGATGGCTGCCGTCTGATGACGTGATTCATATGGAAGAGGGTCCTGAAAACTCGGTTCTGGTTCTTACCGGAAAAGGACTGGCACAGATCTGTTTTCAGTCCATGACCCTGGCAGAAAAGGCGGCCTTTTTTGACCGGCAGGTGCGATCGCGCCATATCCGGAACGGCTTTAACGCCACCCTCACCGGCATGGAAAAAGGGAATGTGGATACCGGCTATCTCTCCGACTCCGACAATGACGGCCTCTGGACCTCCATGTACCTGGGCGCAGAGGCTTTCCGATATGCGGTAACCCGTGATCCGCAGGCCCTGGAAAATTGCCGCGAATCGCTGGAGGCCATGGAGAGGCTGTACAGCATTAACCCCGTTCCCGGTTTCCCGGCCCGCTCCTTTGAAAGAAGCGGCCATATCCAGGTACTGGCCGATCCTGACCGCTGGCAACATGCCGCAGACCCGGAGTGGGACTGGAAAGCCACCACCAGCAGTGACGAGGCCATCGGCCACATGTTTGTTTACGGGGTATTGGCAGAACTTATTGATGACTCCGGAATACGCGCCAAGGCCATTATGCTGATGGATACCCTCATGAGTCATATCCTGAGAAATGACCTTTACCTTATCGATTATAACGGTAAACCCACACAGTGGGGCAAATGGAACCCGGAATACGTCAACGGCTTCCCGACCAACGTGGGCGACCGTAAGCTGAACTCCTCTAACATCACCTCCATGCTTCAGACAGCTTATCATTTTACCAGGAAAGAAAAGTACCGGGAAAAGGCATTTGAGCTGCTGAATAAACACGGGTATTTTGAAAACCTGATGCGGCCCATGAAGCATATAGGCAGCACTCCGGAAGGAGGCGATACCTATGCCCAGATGCTCTCTGAAGCCTGGAATCATTCGGATGACGAAATGTATTTCCTGGGCTACTGGGGCCTCTACCGTTATGCACTTAATGATACCCTGAAAGCGGCTTACCGGGAGGCTATCCTGGACCATTGGGAAGCTGAACGCCCCGAAAAAGAAGGTCTCTGGAACCTGTTCACGGCATTAACCGGCACCCCGGACTTTGACCTGGAGCATGCCATCTGGTACCTGCAGCAGCATCCCCTTGACCTCATCCAGTGGGATATCCGGAACAGCCACCGGGAAGACATTGAAAAAGTCCCGGATAATTTCAGGAAGCAAACCCTTACAACTGCTCTGCCGCCTGATGAAAGGCCCGTACACCGTCACAATGCCAACCTGTTTACCCTCGACAGGGAAAAAGGGAACGGGTTGTCAGAGCTCAGTGCCGGCGACATCTGGCTTCTTCCTTACTGGTTAGGACGCTACCTGGGGGTTATTTCCCCCTGACCGGAAGCTCCATTTTTTTTTTCGGATATTTATGAGGATATTTGCACCGCTTTTACAAAAAAAGCTCAATAAGAACTATGAAAATTCTCGGGATATCCGCCTTCTATCATGATTCAGCAGCTTCCATTGTGGTCAACGGCGAAATTATTGCTGCCGCACAGGAGGAAAGATTTACACGCAAAAAACATGACCCGGGCTTTCCGGCTAACGCCATAAAATTCTGCCTGGAATACAGCGGAATGGAGCTGAAAGACCTGGATGCCATCGTATTTTATGATAAGCCGCTTCTGAAATTCGAACGGTTGCTGGAAACCTACTACGCCTTTGCACCATCCGGTTTCCGCTCATTTATTACGGCTATCCCGGTGTGGATCAAGGAAAAAATGTTCCTGAAAAGGCTGATTCGCGAAGAACTGGATAAAATAGGCACTTTCGATAGCAAGAAGACCAAACTCCTTTTCCCGGAGCACCACCTTTCCCATGCGGCCAGTGCCTACTACCCTTCGCCTTTTGACGATGCGGCCATCCTGACCATTGACGGTGTGGGCGAATGGGCCACGGTATCCCTTTGTCACGGAAAAAAAGAAAACATAACCATCCTGAAAGAGCTGCGTTTCCCGCATTCGCTCGGGCTGCTTTATTCTGCCTTTACCTATTTCCTGGGCTTCCGGGTAAATTCAGGCGAATACAAGCTGATGGGACTGGCCCCTTACGGCAACCCGAAATCTCCGGATATTGAGAAATATATTCAGATCATCAAGACCAAGATGATCTCTCTGAAAGAAGACGGGTCTGTCTGGCTGAACCAGGACTATTTTGATTATGCCACCGGCCTCAAAATGGTCAATGAGAGAAAATGGGAAGATCTTTTCGGCTTCAAAACCCGTAAACCTGAAGATGAGCTGCTTCAGCACCATTGTAACCTGGGCCTGGCCATTCAGCACATTACGGAAGAAGCGGTGCTGCTGATGGCGACAGAAGCCAAAAAGCTGACCGGCAGTAAAAACCTGTGCCTGGCCGGCGGAGTAGCCCTGAACTGCGTATCTAACGGTAAGCTGCAGAAATCAGGCATCTTTGAAAACATCTTTATCCAGCCCGCTGCAGGTGATGCCGGCGGAGCCCTGGGAGCTGCCCTGGCTGTACATTACATTTACTATCGTCAGCCGCGGGAGGTTAACTACACCATGGACGCCATGAAAGGTTCTTACCTGGGGCCTACTTTCAGTGACCTGGAAGTAGAGCTGATGGCCAAAAAATACAATGCGCAATACACCTATTTCAGTGATTTCTCTCAGCTTGCCGATGAAACAGCCCGCTTGCTGTCATCCGAAAATGTGATCGGCTGGGTACAGGGGAAAATGGAATTTGGTCCGCGTGCCCTAGGCGGCAGGAGTATCCTGGGAGATCCCCGGAGTTCTGAAATGCAGAAAAAGCTGAACCTGAAAATCAAATACCGCGAGTCATTCCGTCCGTTTGCCCCTTCCGTACTGGCAGAAGAGGTAAAAGAATACTTTGATTATGACGGAATCTCCCCTTATATGCTGCTGGTGCACCCTGTAGCCGATAAGATCAAAAAGGCGCTTCCGGAAGGATATGATAACATGAACCTGAGAGATAAGCTTTATCACCTCCGTTCTGATCTGCCTTCTATCACGCATATTGACTATTCGGCCCGTATCCAGACGGTGCATCCGGAAACCAACCCACGGTATTATGAGCTGATCTCCAGCTTTAAAAAGCTGACCGGAACCGGGGTAGTGGTAAATACTTCGTTTAACGTAAGAGGGGAACCTATTGTAATGACCCCGAACGATGCCTACCGCTGCTTTATGCGAACCGAAATGGATTACCTGGTGGTGGGAAATTTCCTCTTCAGCAAGAAGGATCAGCCGCAATGGGAAGAAAAAGACAACTGGAAAGAAGAATTTGTACTCGACTAATAATTAAAAAATTATGGAATTTCTTAAAGATCTTTGGGGATTCATGGCAGCCCGGAAAAAATTCTGGCTCGCGCCACTCATCATTATCCTGCTGCTGGTAGGTATTCTGATCGTAATCGGCGGAAGCTCGGCTATTGCTCCTTTTATTTACACTCTTTTCTAATTCAGGATGACAGAAGAAACACTGAAAAGCCAGGACAAAACCAAGTCCATTCTTGTGATTGTGGTGGGCTTCCTGGTCTTGTATTCCATTTTCAAATTTAACCACAGAGAGGTTATCCTTTGGGGAAAGTTTAAAACCGACTACTTCCTGTATATTTCTCTGGCGGTGGGGGTATTGTCCTTACTCTCCTCCTTTTTTGAAAATATCATACTCAAAGTCTGGTTCAAAATAGCGCTGGTACTGGGCTTTATCAACACCCGTATCATCCTGGGACTGGTATTCTTTATCTTCCTTACGCCTTTTGCCTGGCTGCAAAAGCTCTTTGTAAGAAAGAACTTCCTTTCTTTGAAAGACAGGGAAAATACGGTTTACCATACCCGGAATCACGCTTATCAGCCCGAAGATTTCGACAATATCTGGTAAGTCAGTTTTATAATTGACCCTTTTCGAATCAATTCACTCTGAATCAACTATTTTTGCATTCGTTTTTACAGTAGTGATATTGCAATGAAAAGAAAAAACCAGGAGGGCTCACAGCGGCCCCGTAAATCAGGGGACGCAGCTCCCCGTTACAATCAGGAAAATTCCCGTAAGTTTTCAGACCGGGATACAGCCCCGTGGCGTGGGAACTCCCCGCGCACGGAAGACCGGAGACCTCCTTTTAAGAAAGAAGGCTCCCGGTTCAGCAGAGAAGAAGGTTCTGAAAGAAATTTTGGAGCAGATAAACGAAGATTCTCCTCTCAGGAAGATAGACCCCGCTTCAACAGGGAGCAAGGTTCTGAAAGAAATTTCGGAACAGACAAACGAAGATTCTCCTCACAGAAAGATAGCCCGCGCTTCAGCAGGGAGGAAGGTTCTGAAAGAAAGTTCGGAACAGACAAACGGAAATTCTCCCCGCAGAAAGATAGCCCGCGCTTCAGCAGGGAGGAAGGTTCTGAAAGAAATTCCGGAACAGACAAACGGAAATTCTCCCCGCAGAAAGATAGTTCCCGGTTTTCAAAAGAGCGTGATCCGGAAAGAAGAGACCGATCGCGCTCGCAGTTTGACCGCGATGCGGACAGAAGTTTTGGAAATGACAGGCCACCAAGGTTTAACCGGGAGCGTAATGACCGCTTCTCCTCTTCAAAAGACACTCCCCGCTTCCCCGGAGGCCGGGATTCGGAAAGAAATTCCGGTAACGACAGGCGCAGATTCTCCTCTCAGAGGGAGGCTGACCAGGAATACGGAAGAGACCGTAGCTCTTTTGGCTTCCGCAGAAATTCAGAAGATAATTCATTCAGAAAATACGACAGAGAAAGCTTCAGATCTTCTTCTCCCGAAGAACCCGGAAAAAGAAAGTTTGGCAGGCGTGCTGACGATGATTCCGCCGCCGGAAGAAAAAAAGGGGATTCTTTTGAATATGGGAAAGGGGCAAAGCCTCAGCGCAGGCCTGATTATTCGGAAGAAAACCTGATCAGGAATATCCCTGAAAAACAGCAGAAAAAATTAGCGCTTACAGAGAAAAAAGCAACTGATAAGATCCGGCTGAACCGTTACATTGCCAACTCAGGCCTATGTTCACGCAGGGAAGCCGATGACCTTATTGAAAGCGGCCAGATCACGGTAAACGGTCAGACCATCACGGAGATGGGCTACCAGGTAAAAGTCACTGACGTAGTTAAATACGGCCGGAAAATACTCAACCCGGAGAAGCTGGTATATGTGCTCCTGAACAAGCCCAAAGACTTTATCACCACCACCGAAGACCCCGAGGGCCGGCGTACCGTCATGGAGCTGGTAGCCAAGGCCGGGCCGGAGAGGATTTACCCTGTGGGCCGGCTGGATCGCGCCACTACCGGGCTGCTGCTCTTTACCAATGACGGCGAGCTGGCCGACAAGCTGTCTCACCCCTCCCATGAGATACGTAAAATCTACCAGGTAGAAATCGATAAGCCCCTGAGCAGTGAAGATTTTGACCGCCTGATAGAGGGGGTGGAGCTGGAAGACGGTTTCATTAAGCCTGATGAGGTATCGGTCATCACCCCTGATCAGCAGGTGATCGGTATTGAGATTCACAGCGGCAAAAACCGCGTGGTGCGCCGGATTTTTGAACATCTGGGGTATGAAGTGACCCAACTGGACCGCACCACCTATGCCGGCCTGACCAAAAAGGATCTGCCTAGGGGAAACTGGCGTTTTTTAACTGAAAAAGAAGTTATTAGATTAAAGTATATGATCTGATTTTCTTTACTTTTGTAAAAAAACAAACAAAACTATGTCGGAAAACGAGAAAAAAGTTATAGATGACGCCAAAGAGCTGGCGAATGACGCAGCTAAAGCTGCCGAAACTAAGGCAGAAGAGCTGAAAGCAGCGGCTGCTGAAAAAGTGGAAGAAGCCAAAGAAGCCGCCGCTGATGCAGCCGGGGCCGCTGAAGCCAAAGCAGAAGAATTGAAAGCTGCAGCCGCTGAAAAAGTGGAAGAAGCCAAAGAAGCCGCCGCTGATGCAGCCGGAGCCGCTGAAGCCAAAGCAGAAGAATTGAAAGCTGCAGCTGCTGAAAAAGTGGAAGAAGCCAAAGAGGCCGCCGCTGATGCAGCCGGAGCCGCTGAAGCCAAAGCAGAAGAGCTGAAAGAGGCGGCTGCTGAAAAAGTGGAAGCCGCCGCAGAAAAAGCGGAAGAAGTGAAAGAAACAGTAGCGGCCAAAGCCGCCGGGCTGAAAGATGCCGCTGCCGAAAAATTAACCGAGGCCAAAGAAGCCGCCGCGGGAATAGCGGCCGGAGCAGCGGAAAAAGCAGCTGAGCTGAAAGATGCTGCCGCCGAAAAACTCGGTGATGCCAAAGAAAAAGCAGCAGAGATAGCCTCTGATGTAGCGGACAAAGCCAATGAATTCAAAGGAGCCGCTGCAGAGAAATTCTCCGAGCTAAAAGAGGACGCCTCTGAAGTAGCGGCCAAAGTGGCCGATAGAGCCGCTGAAGTAAAAGAAGCGGCTGCTGAAAAACTGGCTGACCTGGCAGAAGACACCAGTGAAGCCCTCGAAAAAGCAAAAATAAAAGCCGCTGAGCTGGCCAAAGAAGCCGAAGAAACCGCCCAGGAGGTCACCAAAAAGACCAAAGGATTCTTCGCAAGGCTGTTTGGCAGGAAATAAGAGCTTATAAAGAGCAGGTGGTGCAGATAGCACCACCTGCGTTTTAAAATTTGCACGCAACTAATTATACCCACACCTTATACTACACCTATATGATTCCTGAAATCATTGTTTCCCAAAAGCAGATTGAAAACCTGATTTTCTCCATTCGCGGAGTTCAGGTCATGATTGATTATCATCTGGCAGCACTTTATGGAGTAGAAACCAAACGTATTAATGAGCAGGTGAAAAGAAACAACAGACGATTTCCTCACTCATTTATGTTTCAGCTGACTCCGACAGAATGGGAAGAATTACGGTTGAAATTAGAGACTGAACAAACGACTGAAAACTTGAAGTCGCAATTTGCGACTTCAAGTTGGGGAGGAAAAAGAAAGAAGTAAAATCCATACCCCTTACCAAAAACGTAGGCAAACAGCTTTTATTAGACATTCAAAAAGCAAATGAACAATACGGCCCCTTCGAAATCAGGGTCTTTACCCAAAGCCATGACCGCTTCCTGATTATCGACGATACCGATATATATCATTTAGGTGCTTCTCTGAAAGACCTGGGCAAAAAATGGTTTGCTTTCTCCAAAATAAACAAAAGTTCAGTGGAGAGCCTCCTTATACAGGTTAAGAGCATTGCTCACCTTTAGTTTTTTCCTACCTGCAGGTCTTTCACTCCACCTTTACCTTCCGGCTGATTCCCTTCTCCCCTTGCGCTATAATCACAAAGAAAGTACCTTTGGTACCCTCTTTCAGGTTCAGCTGGCCCATATATTCTCCGCTGAAATCGTCTACCGACTCCCGCGTTACCAGGTCACCCTGAAGATTGACTACGGAAATGCTCACCGGTCCTTCGCCTGAAGACCGAAAGCGCAGGTTCAGGATGTGTGTAGCCGGTTTATTGGTAAATACGCTCACATTGCTGAAGCCCTCTGAAGAAGCAAAACTCCCGTTAAAATTCCCGAAATCCTGGTTGATTTTGTCTGCCAGGTCCTCCATATTGAACTTAAATCTGTTGAGGTTGCTCCTGTAACGGTCTGACAAACGCGGAAAATCTTCTTCCCAGGTAAATCCTTCACCATATTTAAGTGTTTTCTCCCCGTCTCTCAGGGTATCTTCTATCACCTCACCTGAAGAGTTAAAGGTATATACCCTGGCCCGGGGGGCTTTAATATCCACCTCTTTTTCTATCACCTCCACTTTCCCGTCAATGTCTTTTTCAATCTTAATGATTTTTTTGCCGGGATTATCCGGGCTCACCTTCTCTTCCACCTTGTATTTCCTGACGGTTTCTTTTTGTGCCTGGCTGTCTATTATCACCAAAGACGCCAGCGCCATCATTAACATCCACTTTTTCATAATTTATTTTTATTTATTAATTCCGTCCCGGGTTTCATGCATTCCGTTCCGGGTTGCATTCATTCCATTCGGCCCCGGATTTCATCCAGGGGCTACGTTTGTTTTGCCCCTACGGGGCAGGCCGTCACCATACCCCTCAATCGTAAATCGTAAATCATAAATCATAAATCATAAATCGTCACTACTATAGACTTCCTCCCTAAAAAAAAGTTGCATCCCTCACCCATTTTCTTCTCATCCGAAATTGAAAAATGAGCTGGAAAGTGAAATCTACGCCCCTTCTTAGCTATTTTTGTGCCTTCAAACCATTTTACTGAATGAATATCCTTGTTTTAGGTTCCGGAGGAAGAGAACACGCATTTGCCTGGAAACTGGCACAGAGTCCGAGATGCACCCGCCTGTTTGTAGCCCCCGGCAATGCCGGTACAGCTCAGATAGCCACCAATGTTAACATTGGAGTGAATGATTTCGAAGGAATAAAAAAACTGGTATTGGATGAGCACATTGAGTTGGTGATAGTAGGCCCTGAAGATCCGCTGGTGAACGGCATTACTGATTTTTTCCGCACTGAAAAAGCACTGAAAAAAGTAAAGATCATCGGACCTGATGCAGCCGGTGCGCAGTTAGAAGGAAGTAAGGACTTCTCCAAAGCCTTTATGAACAAATACGGTATCCCTACCGCATTCTCCCATACTTTCACACCGGAAACCCTGGATGCAGGGCTGAAATACATTGCTGACCACCCGGGCCCTTATGTACTAAAGGCTGACGGCCTGGCCGCCGGTAAGGGAGTGATCATCACCTCAGATCCTTCTGAAGCACAGAACACCCTGAAAGACATGCTGCAGGGCGGAAAATTCGGCAAAGCGGGCAGTAAGGTACTGATTGAGCAGTTCCTGGAAGGTATAGAACTCTCTGTTTTCGTACTTACTGACGGCACCCATTACCTTATTCTCCCTGAAGCCAAAGATTATAAACGCATTGGCGAAGGCGATACCGGGCTGAATACCGGCGGTATGGGAGCGGTTTCTCCCGTCCCTTTTGCTGATGCGGAATTCCTGAAAAAAGTAGAAGAAAGAGTGGTTATCCCTACCCTCAAAGGGCTGAAAGAAGAAGGTATCCGTTATGTGGGTTTCCTGTTCATCGGGCTGATGAATGATAACGGCACCCCCCAGGTGATTGAATACAATGTAAGAATGGGCGATCCTGAAACCGAGGTAGTACTGCCCCGTATAAAAACAGACCTGGTCAGAATTTTTAATGCCGCCGCCAAAGGCACCCTGGATAAAATACGTTTATCGGTGACTCCCAAATACGCCGTTACCTCTATGGTAGTGGCAGGAGGATATCCGGGAGATTATAAAAAAGGAGAGGTCATGGAAATACCCGAACCCGGCAAAGACACCGTGGTTTTCCATGCCGGAACTACCTTACGTGAGGGCGCTACGGTTACTAACGGAGGCCGGGTGATTGCCCTTACCGGTATGGGCCGCACCATGGCATCGGCCATTCAGAAATCGCAGAAACTGGCCCGGAAGGTGAAGTTCAAAAACCGGTATTACCGAAAAGATATTGGTCAGGATTTAAAGAAATATGTAAATAAATAGTTAAATTTGTTATTTATTTAGTTTCGGATTTGACCTGTTTTGCAGGCTTACGGCCTCATAAACAGTATAAATATAGATGGTATGGCATGTGGACAGTGTTCTTCAGGAAGCTGTGGTAGTATAGGTGCATCAGTTCCCGGATGCAGTAGCGGTGGTTGCGCATCGGGCGGTTGTAACAAAATGAATTCCTTTGACTGGCTCTCCGGCATGAGCTTCGGTAAGCCCCAGTACAAAGTAGTGGAAGTAAAATTCAAAGGAGGCAGAAAGGAATATTTTATCAATAAGCATGATATGGAGCTGCACACCGGTGACTTTGTGGTGTGCGAAATGCCCTCGGGCTATCACATCGGCCATGTATCGCTCCAGGGCGAGCTGGTCAGGCTCCAACTGCTCAAAAAAGGAATACACGACACCTCCGAACTCCGGGTTATTCACCGGCTGGCTTCTGAAAAAGACCTGGAAAAACATACCCAGGCCATTAACCGTGACCTCCCCACTATGTACCGCACCCGGGAGATTTGTAAAGAGCTTAAGCTAAACCTGAAGCTTTCTGAGGTGGAATTCCAGTCAGATAATTCCAAGGCTACTTTTTATTACTCGGCTGATGACCGGGTAGATTTCCGCGAACTCATCAAAATGCTGGCTTCCGAATTCAAAGTGCGGATAGAGATGCGGCAGATCAGCCTCAGGCAGGAAGCCGGCCGGCTGGGTGGAATAGGCTCCTGCGGCCGTGAGCTTTGCTGTTCTACCTGGCTCACAGACTTTAAGGCCATTCCTACCGCTGCAGCCCGGTATCAGAACCTCTCGCTCAATCCCGCGAAACTCTCAGGACAGTGCGGCAGGCTGAAATGCTGCCTGAATTACGAGCTGGAAACCTATATTGACGCCATCAAAGGGATACCCGCGGTAGACAAACCCCTGAAAACCGAAAAAGGGAATGCCTCTCTTCAGAAAACAGACATTTTCAGGCGGATTATGTGGTTCAGCTACCCCGAAGAAACCAACTGGTACCCTATTCCATGCAGCCAGGTAGCCGAGATCCAGAAAATGAATGCCGAAGGTAAAAAACCGGTAGGACTGGAAAACCTCATGGAGCTGAACGATGTTCCTGAAGTCAAAACCACCTCCATCAATACCGACCTGGAGCAGCTGGACAGAAAATACAAGAAAAACAAGAAGAAGAATAAGCCGGCTTCCGGTGCCAAAGTCGCGCAACCGGCTGCCCGTACGGAAATGAAGTCCAACCCGGAAAAGCCTAAGCAGGAAAGACCCCAGCAAAAATCCCAGGCCAGGCCGCAAGCCCGGCAGGAGAGACCACAGGACCAGCAGGAAAAACCGGTAACCCGGCCCGCCGGGCAGGAAAACTCAGCCGAGGCAGGGAATAAAAATAAAAAGCGTCGCAAATTCAGGAAACCTTCTTCCGGTGGTGAAGGACCTAACATGAAATAGCTATGAGCAGTGAGCTATGAGCTATGAGAAAAAACAACGCCCCAACCCGTTGATGAATAAACTCACAGCTCAAGGCTCATAGCGGTCCGCCGCTGCGGCTCATAGCTTAAAATTTTATACAAATGAAATCTTCTTTTCTTCAGAGCCTGGTGCTCCTGGTTACGGTGCTTACGATATCCGCCTGCCAAAAAAGCGGCGACTTTAAAGAAATGCGCGATTTCCCTGAGAATGAGTGGCGTATTGCGCACAAGCAGACTTTTGAGTTTACCATCACCGATACCACCGCCACCTACCGGTTCAATTACCTGGTGCGGAACAGTATCAGCTATCCTTTCTATAACCTTTACCTTCAGCAGAAGCTGATCGACAGCAGCGGCACACAGCTTTCGGGCTCCATGGATGAGGTGATTCTTTTTGATGAAAAATCAGGAAAACCTTACGGAGACGGGATGGGAGATATCTTCGATTGCCGGATACAGGCCCCCAAATTGCAGGCTATGAGATTTCCTAAAGCAGGAAAATACCGCTGGATCATCAGCCACAGTATGCGGCCCGACCCACTGACCGGTATTATGTCTATTGGTGTAGAGGTCCTTCGAAACCCGGACTAAAGGTTCCGAAGGATTTTATGATCCACTATAAACGGGCCAAAAGGAAATACACTACCTGCCAGAATCCAGAAAGTTACTTTCCGGAAGCTCCAGCCCTTCTCAAAGCCCACATACAGGGCATATAAGACCAGCAAAATGAATAATCCGCCGTGAACAGAGCCTGTTATCCGTACCATTTCAGGCTGACCGGCCAGGTATTTCAGCGGCATAGCTACAAAAACAAGAACCACCATACTCACCCCTTCCACAAATCCCAGGAGCCTTAACCTTCCTATACTACTTGTTATCCAGTTCATACGCCGTTTAATTACAATTTCCGTCAACAGTACAGCTGTTCCCTTCCGGTGACTCAGTTTCTGCCTCCAGTCTCTCCAGTGTCAGAAGAAATGCCTCTGCAGGCTGAGCTCCGGAAACCGCATATTTCCGGTCAAATACAAAAAACGGCACGCCGCGTACACCTATCTGGCGGGCTTCATACAAATCTTTGTCCAGGCCTTCCTGGTAGCGGGGATCGGCTTGCGCACTTTCTGTTTCAGCAGCACTCAGCCCCAGTTCCCTGCCGGTTGCAGCTAATACCTGCGGGTCAGACACATTCAGGCCGTCAGTAAAGTGTGCTTTAAACAATAGCTCCTCCGCTTCATCCCCTTTGCCTTTTTCTTTGGCCAGTTGGATCAGCCGGTGAGCTGCTGCGGTATTGGTCACCACCGTCTTGTCAAAATTAAAAATCAGGCCTTTCTCAGCTCCCGCTAAGCGGATTCCCTCAAACGAGGCCCGCACCTGTTCTTCCTGCATTCCACGCATCTGCGACAGGTATTCCAGCGTACTCATCCCTTCAGTTCCCAGAGCGGGATTCAGCTGAAAGCTTTTCCACTCAATTTCCACCTTTTCCTTACCTGTAAACTGCTTAACAGCCGCTTCAAAATTCCTCTTCCCCAGGTAACAGAAAGGACACATTACATCACTCCAGATTTCTACTGTCATTAATTATCTTATGTATATACACACAACAGGCAGGGCAGCTAAAAAATTCCGGCCGGATTCAGCCGTCCTCAATTATATACCAGCCGGCTGAGCTCTCCCTCATCAAACATCTCCCCCGCCAGTTCCTGAAGCCTCTCCGCCTGTATGCTATCTATATCCCTGAAAATATCGGTCAAAGGCTCTACGTAGCCCAGGTCCAGGATACTCTTGGCCATCATCAGCATATACCCCTGCTTACTTTCTTCTGCCATGGCCAGCTGGCCTTTCAGCTGGTCTTTCAGGGTTTTCAGCTGTACATCGCCCAGGGGTTTGCTTTTCAGAAGCTCCATCTCTTTATGAATCAGCCGGAAAGCCTTATCCAGGTTACGGGCATCCGTACCAAAGAAAATGCTGAAGAGCCCTGTGTCAGAATACGACAACAGGCTGGCCTCAATCTGGTATACCAGGCCGTATTTCTCACGCAGGCTCAGGTTAAACCGGCTGTTCATGCCCGGCCCGCCCAATAAATTCACCAGGGCAAAAAACGGAAGCCGGTCAGGGCTGGAAAGCTCAAAAGACGGCCGGCCTATGGCCACCTGCGCCTGGTTATTATCTTTCTGAACCGTCACTTCTTTTCTCTCATAGCCCAGCGGTTTAACCCTTACTCTCCCGCTTTTCTTCGCCGGGATATCCTTCAGAAATTTCTCAGCTACCTTTATAACCCTTTTAAAGTCCAGGTTGCCTACCACTGAGAGTACTGTACGCTCCGTATCCAGGTTTTCATAGATAAAGCGGCTGAAATCTTCCCGGGAAAAGCTTCTTACGCTTTCCTGGGTTCCCAGGATATTCACCCCTAAGGCATGGCCCGGGAAAACAATACTGTCAAATTCGTCCTGGATGGCATCTTCCGGTGAGTCGAGATACATGGCCATTTCTTCCAGGATTACTCCTCTTTCCAGCTCCAGTTGCTTTTCAGGAAAAGTGCTGTTAAAAGCGATGTCAGTCAGCAGATCCACGGCCTTTACGAAATGTTCATCCAGTACCGAAGCGTAAAAACATATTTTTTCTTTGGTAGTATAGGCATTCAGCTCCCCTCCTACTGATTCAAGACTATTGATAATATGATAAGATTTGCGTTTTTTTGTTCCTTTAAACGCCATATGCTCCCAGAAATGCGCCAGTCCGGCCTGATGAGGAAGCTCATCGCGGCTGCCGATATCAAACATGATACCGCAATGTACTACCTGGGTGCTGCTGACGGGCTTGTGTGCTATCCTGATTCCGTTTGGGAGCGTGTAAATCTGGTATTCAGACATAAATTAAATGTATAATCAAATGATTCTTCTGGCAGAAAGCGGTTCCACCAAAACAGACTGGAGACTTCTCGGGGAAAACGCACGTTCCTTTGAAACCATAGGTCTTAATCCGTATTTTGTAAATAGTGAGACAGTAGCAAAAGAACTTCTGCCGCACTTACAACATGAAACACCATTTACCCTGCGGGAAGTTCATTTTTATGGTACCGGAATCACAGATCGTAGTAAAGGCGATGTTATCTCGCAGGGAATCCTCCGGGCCCTGGGGTATTCGGTACCGGTTTACACTTATTCTGATGTGATTGCCGCAGCCCGGGCACTTTTCGGTAACTCGGAAGGCATAGCCTGTATCCTGGGTACCGGCTCCAACACCTGCTACTGGAACGGTTCGGAGATTGCCTTTCAGGTGCCGCCACTGGGCTTCTGGCTGGGTGATGAGGGGTCAGGCGGCCACCTCGGAAAATCGCTTATCCTGGGCTATCTTCACCGTGAAATGCCACAGACCGTGCGTGACAGGTTTGAAGCCGTTTACGGCAGCAAAGACCGCCTGGAAATCCTGGATCACGCTTACCGGCAGGAACGCCCCAACAAGTATTTCGCCGGGTTCTGTCCGTTTCTCCACGAGAATCAGCATGAAGCCTGGTGTGCTGACCTTATCCGGAAAAGCTTCGGCCTCTTCCTGGAAAAATATCTTTTGAAATACCCCCGGGTGAGGCAGGTTCAAACCGGCTGTGTGGGTTCGGTTGCCTGGTATTTTGAAAGCATATTAAAAGAAGTAAGCTCCACCCACGGTGTAGAAATAGGAAAAGTGATTCAAAAACCCATTGACGAGCTCTCTTTCTACCACCAACCCGGATAATTTTACATCATTCCTGAAGAAAAGTATAAACAATCACTGCCCGGAAAATGGTATATTTGTGCTATTAAAAAAAAGTACGAATGGGTAAATTTATTTCCGCTGTAAAAGAAGAATGTCCACGCTGTTCCAAAAGTGATTTATTTATATACAAAGACCATCTGCCGTTTTCAGGGAAGCCCTTTAAAATGAAAAAATACTGCCCGGAATGTGGTTTAAAATTTGAAAAGGAGCCGGGTTTTTTCTACGGATCCATGTTTGTTTCCTACGCGCTGAATGTAGCCCTCTTTGTTACCGTCCTCCTCATTTATCTTTTTCTTTTCAAAGATCATTACGGCTGGATACATTTTGCTGTGGTTTACCTGGCAGCCACTTTTCTGATGACAGGAGTCATTTTCCGCTGGTCGCGTTCTCTCTGGCTGTCCATGTTTATCAAATATGATCCCGAAAAGAGAGACGAAAGACACCTCGAACTAATCAAGACGGAACCTAACATAGGGAAATAAAAAATACCTAAAGCGTTCTGCTTCAGGTATCTCAAACTTCGTGTATGTTTACACTACACTTTGATTTCAACGTCAACACCCGCAGGCAGCTCAAGCTTCATAAGCGCGTCTACCGTCTTAGGACTGGCCGAGAAAATATCAATAAGTCTTTTGTAAGTACTTAACTGAAACTGCTCTCTTGACTTCTTGGAAACGTGAGGGGAACGTAATACTGTAAATTTCTCGATACGTGTAGGAAGCGGAATAGGACCGCTCACTGTAGCACCTGTAGATTTAACCGCCTTAACGATCTTCTCTGCTGAGTTGTCTACCAGGCTGTGGTCAAATGACTTCAGCTTGATTCTGATTTTTTGTGACATTTGGTTCAGATAGTTTTAAGTGATAAATACCGCACGAAAGAACCATTCACTCCGTACGGGGCCACAAAATTAGATATTATTTTGCTTAATGTAAAAACTTTACTGATTTTTGAGGAAAACTTTCTGAATGCTCGGTTTCTCGAACGCCAAAATTAACCTGGGTCTGAATATTGTTGCAAAACGGCCGGACGGCTACCATAATATTGAATCCGTATTCTACCCGGTCCCATGGGCTGACATCCTGGAAGTACTGCCTGCAGAAACGTTTGCTTTTACTTCTTCCGGGCTGCCCATTCCCGGTGAGGTAAGTCAAAACCTGGTAGTAAAGGCCTGGAACCTGCTTTTGCCCCGGGAAAACCAGGTAAAAATTCACCTGCATAAAATATTGCCTATGGGGGCAGGTATAGGCGGCGGCTCATCCAATGGCGCCCTGGCACTCCGGCTTATTAACCAGGTCCTTTGCCTGGGTTACACACCCCTACAGCTCCGGGCCTTTGCTGAAAAGCTGGGCAGCGACTGCCCCTTTTTCATTGAAAACCGGCCGGCCTTCTGCTACGGCAGGGGAACCGAGTTTGAAGCTACCGGGCTGAACCTGGCAGGCAAATACCTGGTCATGGTCAACCCCGGCATCCATATTTCTACGGCAGAAGCCTACGCCGGCATTACGCCCCGTAAACCGGAGATTTCCATCAAAGACATCGCCCCTCGCCCGATGACAGAATGGAAAAACCTGCTGGTAAACGACTTTGAGGCGCCATTGATCAGGAAACATCCGCTTATAGGCCATATCAAAGAAACCTTCTACTCCCACGGTGCCCTCTATGCTTCCATGACCGGCAGCGGCTCTACCGTATACGGCATCTGGGAACAGGAAACAGATGTGGAACAATTATTTGCTACCTTTACCTGCTGGTCGGGTTTTCTGAACTAACCCCGGGAGCCTGTAGGAGCGTTGCATGTCTGTAAGGGCGTTGCATGCAACGCCCCTACCCACCATCAAAATGAATATCATGGAAATACAAAAAGCGCAGGAAATAGTAGACAAATGGGTAAACACCATCGGGGTTCGCTACTTCAGCGAGCTGACCAATACCGCTATTCTGATGGAAGAGGTAGGGGAAGTGGCCCGTATCATGGCCCGGAGATACGGCGATCAGTCTGAAAAAGAATCAGATAAGAACAAAGATCTGGGAGATGAGCTGGCTGACGTACTTTTTGTACTGATCTGCCTGGCCAACCAGACCGGTATCAACCTCACTGAAGCTTTTCTCAAAAACCTGGATAAGAAAAGCATACGTGATGCGCAAAGGCATCGTCAAAACCCAAAACTTCGGGGATAAAAATACTGAAGAAGAACCTCCCCCCCGGCTTTTTTGTTATATCTCAAAAGACAGGCCGTGGAAGAACAAATCATTAATAAAGTAGCACTGAGCGGGCTCATTACCCTGGACCTGGAAGAGTACTATCCTTCCGGGGAGAGAGTGGTATATGACATCAAAGACAACCTCTTTATGGGGCTGATCCTGAAGGAAAAAGACTTCAGAGCCTTTTTGAAAGAACATAACTGGGAGCAGTATACCGGTAAAAACGTGGCCATTACCTGCAGTGAAGAGGCCATAATACCCATGTGGGCCTACATGCTGCTGGCCATCCAGCTGGAACCTTATGCCCGCACGGTGATTTTCGGCAGTCTTGAAGACCTGGAGAAGAAGCTTTTCGATGATGTGCTGAATACCTTTGACTGGGAGCAGTACCGCGATGCCCGCATGGTGGTAAAAGGCTGCAGCGATAAACAGATTCCGGCCTCTGTATATGTGGAGGTTACCCGCCGGCTGCGCCCTCTGGTAAAAAGCCTCATGTTTGGCGAACCCTGCAGTACGGTACCCCTTTACAAACAAAAACCATTAACCCGTGCCTGATTTTTTTAATCTCAAAAGTATTTTCATCACTGCTTTCGGTTATGAAATGAGCCACCTTGAGTTCTGGGCTACACTGACCGGCGGACTGGCCGTATGGCTGTCAGCGAAAGAAAATGTCTGGTCATGGATAGTAGGCCTCTTTAACGTTACCCTGGCTTTCATCATGTTTTACCAGGCCCAGCTCTATCCCGACATGTTCCTGCAGGTTTTCTTTTTTGTAACCAACATGATCGGGTTCTGGCTCTGGAAATTTCCCAAAGCGGAAAATGCCAACCAGAATAAGGAGCTGCGCATTACCCGGCTTTCCTGGCGTCATTACCCGCTGTTTATTGCGGCAGTAACTGTCATTACCCTGCTCTTCGGCTATTTTGCAGAGAACCTCCACGAAATATTCCCGAAGCTCTTCCATCTGCCCAGCGCTTTCCCTTATATCGACTCTTTCATCCTGGTGGCCAGCATTGCCACTACTTTCCTCATGATGAAGAAAAAGGTAGAAACCTGGTGGATGTGGCTCCTGATTGATATTGTCAGTACGGTTCTGTACTTCAGTAAAGATATCCGCCTGTACTCCCTGCTTTACCTGGTATTTTGCTTTATTGCTACTTTTGGGGCGCTTGACTGGACAAGAAAATACAAAGGCTATGAACTTACAAAATAAGAAATTACATTTGCAGCGATATTTAGAATCATTCTATTAAAGAATCCTTCCGATACTGAAATATTAAATATTTTTTGTCATGAATAATCTCGATTTACAGCCCATAGAAAGGGTTACGGAAATAACGAAGGAAGATTTTGTAAAGAAATATTTTATCCCTCAGAAGCCGGTAGTGGTGGAAAGGCTCACCGGAAACTGGCCCGCGTACGAGAAATGGCATCTGAATTACATCCGTGAAATTGCCGGTGATAAAATGGTGCCGATCTATGACGGCAGGCCTATTACGCATGAGCAAAAGGTCAATGAGCCCAACCTCCACATGAAAATGTCGGAGTATCTGGATATCATGGAAAAGGGGCCTTCGCCCTACAGGATATTCCTGTACAATATCATGAAGGAAGTTCCCCAGCTGAAAGAAGATTTCCGCTGGCCGGATATCGGCCTGAACCTGGTTAAACAGCTACCTATGCTTTTCTTCGGAGGTGAAAACTCCAAGGTGTTCATGCATTTTGATATCGACTATTCGGATATCCTGCATTTCCATTTCCATGGCCGCAAGCAGTGTATTCTTTTTGATCCCGAGCAAACCAGGTACCTGTATAAGATACCGCATGCCCTGATCTCCCACCAGGCCATTGACTTTGATAATCCTGATTTTAAAAAATTCCCTGCATTAAAATATGCCAAAGGACATATCTGTGAACTGAATCACGGTGAAATGCTCTATATGCCCGAAGGCTACTGGCACTACATGAAATATGTTACCCCGGGCTTTTCCATGAGCCTGAGAGCGCTTCCCAAAAAACCGAAGTACCTGGCCCTGGCCGCTTATAATGTCTTTATCCAGCGTTATTTTGACAACTTTATGCGGAAAACCAAAGGCAAGGCCTGGATGGATGAGAAAAATGAAAGAGCCATTACCGAAACCCACAAAAACCTGGGGATCGAAGTGTAATGAATCATCTGATCATTTCCACTTCCCCTAATCCCAGCTCCTTCAGGCGGTCCAGCTGAGTTTTGGCGTCCCCTGCCACCATCCAGATCATCTTATCCGGATTCAGGTATTGCGTGGCCAGACGCCGGATTTCTGCCACCGTCATATTTTTGACCACCTGTTCGCGGTCTTTCACATAGGTGGGTTTCCACCCGTATTTGCTGATATTTTCCAGCATGGAAAGCTTGGCAGACGCCGTTTCAAAGGCCCTGGCCTGGCTTTTGATCAGGAATCCCTTCGTGGTTTCCAGGTCCTGCTCCGTAAAGCCCGGGCCGTAATTCCGGAGAATAGCCAGGATAGATTGCAGCGACTCAAGGGTTACATTACTACGTACTCCGCTCATGATCTCAAAGGTTCCGGTATTTCCTGTTCCGTTAAAGCCGGAATACACCCCATAGGTATATCCTTTGGTTTCTCTCAGCTCCTGGGTCAGCTGAGAAGCAAAGCCCCCGCCACCCAGGATATAATTAGCCACTGTAGCCGGGTAAAAATCCTTATCCGTTACTTTCAGCGCCAGGTTACCTATCTTCAGAACAGACTGTTTGGCATCCGGTATATCATAAAACCAGACTTTAGCTGTATAGTTAACTGCAGGAGTGGTAAATGCCGGTACCTTCACCGTTTTAGCCGGCCAGGCCGAAACCAGCTTCTGAAGGGGTGGCACTATTTTACTTTTATCCAATGCCCCCACCGCATGTATACGGGCCACAGAAGGGCCAAAAGCTTTCCCGTAAAATCTTTTCAGATCATCCATGGTCAGCGCATTCACAGATTCGGCATTCCCCAGCAGGTTACGGGCATAAATATGCTCCTTCCCGTACAGCAGCTCCCCGAAGCGATTGGTGGCAATACCTGACGGGTTAGCTTCCTGCTGACGAATCTGGCTCACTACCGCACTTTTCAGCAGCTCCAGTTCTTTTTCATCCCAGCGGGGTTCCTGCAGAATCTCCTTCACCAGTTCCAGGGTAGCCTCATAATTCCGGGCCAGTGTACTTACCGACACCACCACAGCCTCTTTGGAAGAAGCCACATTCACCTGTGAGCCCAGTTGCTGAATCGCTTCTTCCAGTTGCTCCGGGGTCTTATTCTTCGTGCCCATCATCAGCATCCGCGCGGCCAGATTGGCTACTCCCGGCTTATCTTCCAGCAGTTGCCCGCCATCTATCCGGATATTCATCTGCACCAGCGGCACCTCATTATTTTGTATTCCATACACCCTGGTTCCTTTCTGCAGGGCCTGTTCCCAAACCTGTGGCACCTTTACATCAGGCGTTTTGCCGTAAGCCGGCTCCCGGCTCCGGTCAATCACCGAAGGTGTTTTTTCATACGCGGCCTGAGCGGTGGCATCGAAGGCCTCCTCGGCTCCTTCCACAATCGCCTCTTCTACCACACCGGCTTTCACTGAGCCCTCCAGGGCCAGTTGGGAAGAACCTTTAGGCACAAAGCTGGTGGCCACATAGTTTTTCCCTTTAATGTATTTTTCATACACCCGTTTTACATCTTCTGTGGTTACCGCCAGCATCTTCTGAATATCTTTTTCAGCATAACCCGGGTCACCGGCAAAGATACTGTACTGGGCCAGCGTAGCGCCCTTACCCAGCACACTGGAAAGGGAATTATAAAACCGCCGCTCCTGCCCGGCCTTGATACGGCTCAGGTCTTTCTCACTGATCCCCTCCTTTTCAAAAAGACCAAACGCTTCTTCTATGGCCCCGGCCACCTCATCCAGGTCTTTATCTGCAAAAGCGCGCACCGACAGGTAAAACTGCCCGGCCAGCTCGCTGTTATAATTATATCCTGCTACGTTAGCCGACAGCTTCCGGTTTTCTACCACCACCCGGTAAAAAGGCGCTTTCTTCCCCTCGGTCAGGTAAGAAGCCAATACTTCCAGCGCATAAGAATCCGGGTGGTATTCTTCTACGGTAGGCCATACATACGTAAGTTCAGGCAGCCGGGCAAAATTATCTTCATGATACAATTTAATGGTTTGTTTCACCACTCCGGGCTGCTTCTCCTGCCGCGGAATCTCCGGGCCTGCTTTGATCTCATCAAAATACCGGTGTACCCATTCACGGGCCTGCTTTGTGTCAAAATCTCCGGCCACCACCAGGGTCACATTATTCGGAACATACCAGCGTTTGAAAAACTCTTTAACATCATCCAGCGTGGCCCGGTCCAGGTCTTCCAGCGAGCCTATCACCTGCCAGCTGTAGGGGTGGCCGGCCGGGTAGAGGGCCTTGTCAATCACATACCGGGTATGCCCGTAAGGGGCATTGTCCACCCCCTGACGCTTTTCATTTTTAACCACCTGCTTCTCTTTCGCCAGCACGGGATCTGTTACCGTATTAATAAACCAGCCCAGCTTATCGGCCTCAGCCCAAAGCATCTTTTCCAGGGCGTCTGAAGGAACCGTCTGCAGGTAATTGGTGCGGTCACGGGAGGTGGAACCGTTAGCGCCGGAGCCCCCTATCCGGGCTGAAAGCTTGTCCAGTCCGCCCTTCCCCAGGTTTTCTGATTCCAGGAACAGCAGGTGCTCAAAGAGATGGGCAAAGCCTGTGCGGCCCTCTTTTTCACGGGCGGAGCCTACATGGGCAGTGAGGTTAACTGAAACCACCGGATCCGACCGGTCTACATGAAAAATAACGGTCAGCCCGTTATCCAGCTTAAATGTTTCATAATCAATCTTGAGTTGCGCGCGTACCGGCACGGCAAGAATCAGTAATAGCAGTAATCCAAAGATTTTTTTCATCGTTTTTCATTTACTGCAATAAAATTAAGTAATTATAGGGCTTATGCAAAACGTATGAAATGAGATGATATCTTCTGATCAGTCAGAAAAAAAATCTGTCAGGGTACAAATTTGAATTTTCTCCAAAGGATTTAAAATCAATAAGTCTTTGTCACCTGTTATTATATAATCGGCTCCCGCTTCAATGGCCAGGTTAATAATAAAATCATCCTTAGAATCTCTGCATATATGGACAGATGTGTTGACCTGAATGAGCCGGGCTTTTAACCATATCAGTTCAAAAAGTTGTTGCGTTCTTTCCTTTGTTAAATACTTTATTAATCGTGGTTTGGCCAGGGTTTCTGTAAGCTCTTCTAAAAGTTCAATGGAAATACAGACTTCCACAAAAGGGTCATTAATAATCCGGAGCATGGAATGGGTTACACTTCGGCTTCCTATAGCCATACTCACCCACAGGTTGGTGTCAATTATTACACATTGATCAGGCCGACCCATAACGCTTAGTCCTTACCTCTTTAATCTCTTTTAAAATTTCCTCCTCACTTATTTCCGGCTCGCTATCCGGTAGTGTGACTAAAAAGGCATTTATTTTATCTTGAATGCGTTCTTTCTCTATTACGTCATCAAGCGGTAAAAGAATAACCTCAATACGCTGATCATCATATTCTTTGGGAACATCAAACATTACTTTCCCGTTTTCGGGTCTGATTATTCGGCGAAAGGCATTCATAATAATTTAATTTTCAGTTATGTAACTAACGAAAACAAAAGGAAAATCGTTCACTTCCCACTTGGAACTATCTACTTACTTTATCAGGCCCAGCTTCCACCTCACCCACCGGGAAGCATCCATCACCCACGCCGGAATCAAATGATCACGCACCACCTCTTTCAGATGCGGGATATCCGGGTACATGAGTATGATATAACGAAAAGCTACTTTCAGCCTCCGGAAGTATTTATTTTTCAGTTGCCTTGAATTCAGAAGGAGGTAATACCAGCCTCCCAGGTTCCGTTTGAAAAGAGAATTAAACCTGTAACCGGTATCCCGGTTCAGGTTAGTATACATCATGATCCTGTTTTCCAGGAATACGGCGTCATCTTTATGGTCGGTATTGCTGGCACCCGCGGCGTGGCGGCGGTAAGCGGCGGTCACATCGGGCAGGAACCTGATCTTGCCGTACCGGGCCGCCAGCATGATCATAGGGATATCCCCGCTTTTGGTTTTGGGAAACCAGGGCTGAACAGGGAAAATCGAACTCATGGTATAAAAGAGGGTGGCTGTTCCCATAAACCAGATTTCTTTCTCTCCTATCAGGTCTTCCAGCTCAAATACGTCTTTTTCCAGGTTTTCATTCAGCAGGTAAGGCTCCCCGCCCCCGTCAAAAAATTCTACGCGGGTATTGGTAAAACAGATGGAGAAATCGGGGTTTGCCTCCATAAAGTCGGCCTGCTTTTGCAATTTATACGGATCAATCCAGTAATCATCACCTTCCAGGGCCGCCATGTATTTCCCCCGGCAGTTTTCCAGGATCCGGATGGAGTTAGGCTGCGGTCCGCCGTTTTTTTCACCACGCACCACCTTTACCAGCTCCGGGTAACGGGCTGCATATTCATCTGCAATGGCTGAAGTACCGTCAGTAGAACAGTCATCGCCGATTATGATTTCAAACGGGAAAGTCGTTTTCTGGGCAATCACGCTCTCAATCGACTGCCGGATAAATTTTACGTGATTGTACGTCAGTAAATGTACACTTACCAGTGGATCGGTCATATCAGCTTTGAGCTATGAGCTGTGAGCTGTAAACTTTATGGCTCACAGCTCAAAGCTCATAGCTATTTCATTAACTCCTTAATATCCTTGATGATCTTATCAGCCAGGTTTCCTGCCGTGGTTTCAAACTCACTTTCGGCATAAATCCGGATAATAGGCTCCGTATTTGATTTCCGCAGGTGCACCCATTCCTTATCAAAATAGATCTTCACACCGTCACGGGTATCGGTTTCATACTTGGCGTACTTCCCGCGAACCTTCTCCAGGATCTGGTCTACGTCAATACCGTTTTCCAGCTCAATTTTCTTCTTTGCAATAAAATAAGACGGGTATTTTTTCCGCAGAAACCCTACCGGCTTATCGAATTTAGCCAGGTGCGACAGGAACAGGGCTATTCCTACCAGCGCATCCCGCCCGTAGTGAAGCTCGGGAAAAATGATCCCGCCATTGCCTTCTCCGCCGATAATGGCTTTCACTTCTTTCATTTTCTCCACCACATTCACTTCCCCTACGGCTGCCGAAAAATATTCTCCCCCGTGGTGAACGGTAATATCTTTCAGTGCCAGTGAAGAAGAAAGATTGGAAACGGTGGTATTCTTTTGTTTTTTATTAATACTCAAAATATAATCAGCCACGGCTACCAGGGTGTATTCTTCCCCGAAGGGCTCTCCGTCTTCACAGATCAGGGCCAGGCGGTCCACATCCGGATCCACCACTATGCCCAGGTCATAATCTCCTTTCTGCATTTCAGAAGAAATGGCCCGCAGGTTTTCAGGCAGCGGTTCAGGATTGTGGGCAAACTGCCCTGTTGGTTCGCAGTTCAGCTCTTTGATCACCTCCACTCCCAGGGCACGTAATAATTTCGGTACGGCAATACCACCGGAAGAGTTAACCGCATCTACCACCACTTTAAAGCCGGCCTTCTTCACCGCCTCCGCATTCACGGAAGACAGCGCCAGGATAGCCTCAATGTGCTTGTCGATATAGGTATCGTCCTGCTCGTATTTGCCCAGCTGCTTCACTTCCACAAAATGAAAATCTTCAGCTTCTGCACGGGCCAGCAACTGCTCCCCCTCCTCTGCAGAGATAAATTCCCCCTTTTCATTCAGCAGCTTAAGTGCATTCCACTGCACCGGGTTATGGCTGGCCGTAATAATGATGCCGCCGGCAGCATTTTCCAGAGGCACCGCTATTTCTACCGTAGGTGTGGTAGAGAGCCCCAGATCCAGCACATGAATACCCATGCCGTTCAGCGTGGCACATACCAGGTCAGAAACCATTTTCCCTGACGGCCGGGCATCACGCCCCACCACCACTTTCCGGTTCCCTCCTGACCTCTCCAGGATCATCCCTGCAAATGCTGCTGTGAACTTCACCACGTCTAATGGAGTAAGTGCTTCTCCACTTTTCCCGCCTATGGTACCTCTGATACCTGATATCGACTTAATTAACGTCACGAATAATAAATTAAGGGTTCAAAATTAATCAAAAATCTGTTTCATTCCTCATCTTTCCCGGATGGAAACATAGGTTTCCAGTTCCGACCGCACACCGGGCATTCCCCTGAAACTGCCCCGCACCGGGTTAATCCCTGACGGCTCCAGTGAGTTAGCCAGGGTAATATAGTTTTTATTTACCGACTGCCCCTCTGTGGGATCAAACCCCCGCCATCCGCCTCCCGGCAGAAAAACTTCTACCCAGGCATGAAGATCATGTTCATGGCGGTTATTTCCGAAAAGGTAGCCGCTCACAAAGCGGGCCACCATCCCCTGGGCTTTGCAAAGCGCCATCATCAGCACTGAAAAATCGCGGCACGAGCCGCTTCCCAGCCGAAGTGTTTCTTCCGGTTCCATGGCCTCTCCCCTCTCCCGGGATATATAACGAAAATTTCTGCTGATATATGTTGTGACCCCTGTCAGAAAGTCCAGCGTGCTGTATCCTGCCTCTGCCGCCAGCCGCGCACTCAGGGCACTGACCTCAGCACTTACCGGGTTCACCTTAAAATAAATATCGGTATAACGGGCCAGCTTCTCCGGGTATCTGAACGGTAATCTGGCGGTTTCATACGGAAAGAAAATAAAATCATAGGTATTAAAATCATCGCTCTCCATCGTAAATTCCGTCTTCACCTCAAACAGGCGTGTATCCATGTTTACAAAGCACACATGCTGGATATTCCCTTCCTGGTCAATATTCCGGATCAGTTTATCAGCCTGTGGCAAAACGGTCATTTCATACGAAACCAGGCGCTGAAAGGGGGTAAGATTAGGGGTAAGATAAAAGTAATGCGGGTTCAGATGAACGAAACCACTGTACCGGTAGCTTAGCCTGTGTTCCACTTCCAGAATCATACCTGTCTTTTTCTTAATAAAGGATCTATCCAGTCTACGGGCAGCTTTTGCACCGAATTTTTCAGCAGGGCATTCCACTGATAGGAGATATGCTCCAGGTCCTGCTTTTCATACGTATGATCTACAATATTGAAGCTGTCTTTTTCGTAGAGCAGAACATCAATAGGAAAATCCACATCATTGGCACTCACCCGCGTGGAGTCAAAGGCCAGGAAGCCCAGCTTCAGCACCTCATCCAGCGGGGTGGTATATTTGATATTCCGGTACAGGATAGGCTTTCCGTACCCTGAGTTTCCGATAATAATAAAAGGTGAGCCCTCCGAAACCTCAATCCAGTTCCCCTCCGGGTAAAGCAGGAACAGCTTGTGCTCCTTATCTTTCTCCAGCTGTCCGCCCACAATAGCCGAAAGATTAAACGAAAGGCCGGCCTTCTGAAGAATAGCCTCGTCTTCCTCCCTTACCCTCTTCAGCTTATTGCCGAAAGAATTTACCGCCTGGTAGAGTTTATCAAAACCCGAATCCTCATTTTCCAGCACCTCCTCAAAGTACGTCAGGGCTTTGTCACGAACCGACCTCAGCCCGGCGGTCATGATAAACAAAGAATGGTTCTGTACCTGGTGAATAGAGAGTTTTTTTTCGCTTGAAACCTCACTTCCTGAAGTTATTCTCCTGTCAGCTAATCCTATCAGCCCGTCGGCTGTCTTTACTCCGAGACAAAATGTCATTTAATATAGGTATGTTTTCAAGTGCAAATGTAAAGTATTTTAGGATACGGAAGGGCTCAGCTCTGCGATTGCTGCCCCATCGTACTCAAATCAAAATACACCTTGGAGATCTCTGAATCCACCTCGTTATTTTTGATCTGAAAATCGTTCAGGAACGAATGAAGCCCTATCCTGATAATCTCTGAAGTTTCTGTAAAGTCAATCAGGTGGTTCAGCTCTGAGATCTTTTTTTCAGCGGCATTCCGGTAACCGTTCTGAGGCCGCGAACCCGAGATCCGGTACAGGGCATATTCAGCTTTTTTAATGGAATGACAGATGGCCCGCGGAAAATACCGGTCTTTGATCAGGAATTCAATGATGGTATTCTGCTTAAGGCTTTTATACTGCTGCCGGTACATATTAAAGGCACTGGCCGACTTCAGCACGGCGGCCCAGATGATCAGATCCTGCGAGTCTACATTTTTCGGGTCAGCCACCGTCTTAAAATTAAAATACCCGATATCCAGGAAACGCGAGGTTTTATCGGCCCGCTCTATAAACTTGCCCATAATAAAGAAATAATAGGCCTCATTCCGGGTCAGGCAGGCATCGAGCATGCCCGTAAGAAACTGGCACTGCTGCTTGATGCCGTCATAATATTCCATCATGCTTTCCATGTCATGATGAGAATTAAAGGTATAGTTCTTAAAGCTCAGGTAAAATTTATTAATGGACTCCCAGAATTCTTTAGGCACCACTTCCTTGACTGTACGTACGTTTTCGCGGGCATTGCCCAGCATACTGTAGATCGAATTGGGGTTCAACGGGTCAAAAGTAATAAACTCGATAATCTTCTCTTCCGAATCATCCCCGTAAAGGGTGTCATATACCTCTCTGTCGCGGGTAGCTTCCAGCAGCACTTTCCAGTGATCAGTGATCACACCGGGCAGGTCATAGGAAAGGTTAATATTTACGCTCATAAAACGGGCATAATTCTCGATCCGTTCAATGTAACGGCCCATCCAGTACACGGAATTCGCAACTCTCGACAGCATCAGTCAGTCAATTTTAGGTCTCCCGGGAGACGCCCCAAGTGGTCTCCCATGAAATTAAATTTTGAAAAAAGCGAATATAGCAAAAGAAATATCACATAAAAGAACACTTATCATTTATTTGATCTCTTTTTAGAAAATAATCTTACTGTTTATTACATTTGTTCAATTTAATTAGCCCGATCACCTTTGATACTCTCAGAAAAAAACTCGATCGCCAAAAATTTCCTGGCAGAGATCCGCGACAAAAGGATCCAGAAAGACTCCATGCGCTTCCGGCGGAACCTGGAACGGATGGGTGAGATTTTTGCTTATGAAATCTCCAAAACCATGGATTTCACCCCTATTGAAACGGAGACCGTTCTCGGTGTAAAGTCCACTGAAAGAACAACTGATGAACCGGTGGTAGCCACTGTTCTCCGGGCCTCCCTGCCCCTTTTTCAGGGAGTGATCAACTACTTTGACCAGGCAGAAAGCGCTTTTATCGGAGCCTACCGCGGCGCTCACGCTGAAAAAGAAGACTTTGAAGTGGAGCTTGATTACATCACCAGCCCTTCAGTAGAAAACAAGACCCTCATTCTCTGTGACCCTATCCTGGCTACCGGAAAATCACTGGAAAAAGCCTACCGGAGCCTTACCCGTTACGGCAAGCCCCGGGTTACGCACATTGTTTGTGTCATCGCCAGCTTACAGGGCATGAACTATATCCGCACTCACCTGCCTGAATGCCGGCTTTGGGTGGGCGATGTGGACCGGGAACTAAACGACAAATTTTATATTGTGCCGGGACTGGGCGATGCCGGAGACCTGGCTTTTGGCTGCAAACTGTAAGGGCGTTGCATGCAACGCCCCTGCCCCCGGAATTAATTTATAACTATGAAACCTGAAAAAACAGACCTGCAATACCTGTTCAGTATGCCTGTGATCATTGCTGCACTGGGCTATTTTGTTGACATTTATGATCTCCAGCTTTTCGGCATCGTGCGGATTCCCAGCCTGGAAAGCCTGGGGCTGAACGCTACCGAAGTAGACACCGTGGGAGTCACCATCATCAACTTCCAGATGATCGGCCTGCTGCTCGGCGGAATCCTATGGGGCTCACTGGGCGATAAAAAAGGACGCCTGTCGGTGCTCTTCGGCTCTATCATTACCTATTCCCTGGCCAACATTGCCTGTGGTTTTATTCCACAGATCCATTTTATGGATAAGGTGGAAGCCTACAAATGGCTCCGGTTTATTGCAGGTATAGGCCTGGCCGGAGAGCTGGGCGCCGGGATCACCCTGGTTTCTGAAGTGTTGCCGCCCCGGCTCCGCGCCAAAGGCACCTCCCTGGTGGCCGGCGTGGGCCTGTTTGGTGCGGTGGTAGCCAACTACACCGTACAGCTTTCGGGTGAATGGACCATCGCCTATTTTGTAGGCGGGGCCATGGGAGTGCTTCTTCTGCTGCTACGGGTAGGTGTGCTGGAATCGGGTATGTTCAAATCCATGACCCGGAAAGAAGATGTGATCAAAGGAAATTTCTTTGCCTTTTTTACCAACAGGGAACGTTTCTTTACCTACCTGAAATGTATCGGTATCGGGCTACCTACCTGGTTTTGCATCGGTATCCTGGTCTACCTGAGCAACCAGTTTGGCGAAGCGCTGGGCATCCCTGAAAAGGTGATCCCGGGAATGGCCATTATGTGGGCCTACGTGGGTATCTCAGCCGGTGACCTCCTGAGCGGATTCATCAGCCACTGGATGGAATCGCGTAAAAAAGCCATAACTTTTATGATGGGCATGTCACTTCTGGGGGTGGCCTACTATCTTTTCGGCGGAATGAAAAGCGTTACCACCGTATATATCGTATGCGTATGGCTGGGCTTCTGGACCGGCTATTGGGCCATGTTTGTAACAGTAGGCGCAGAACAGTTCGGCACCAACCTGAGAGCCACAGCCGCCACCACCATCCCGAATATGGTGCGGGGCTCAGTGGTTTTAATGACCCTTTTATTTACCTTTTTCAAGCCATCAGCCGGGACTATTATGGCAGGTGCGCTGGTAGCTGCCGTTTGCTACACCATAGGATTTTACTCTACTTTAACCATTAAAGAAACTCATAACCGGGATCTGGACTTCCTGGAGTAATGGTCGGGTATATAAATAACATGGGGAACAGCAGCAGAACGCTTGTATCAGGATGGATTACCTTTCGTAACCACAGCTCCCTGGTAATTCAGGGATTCTGTCTTATAAAAAACCAAAGACAGCATCCCTGACAATACGAAATATCCTATATAAACGCCCTGCATGATGGGATAGTGGGCATATACGGGCTGCCACAGGTCTGTGCTTAACAATACCATCAGTCCGAAAGCATTTTTAAGGAATTCAAAAACCATAAACCAGCGGTTTTTATCCATAAAATCGGTGTAGGCATAAACCGTGGCAAACACCATTAAGCCGTAACTTAGCAGTCCGGCAGGAGTGAAAGAAGCGATATTCGCAAAAAACCAGATCAGCATAAACAGGGTAAAAAGAAACTGAACCCAGATAAAAACCCGGCCTGCCACGGAAAACCGGGTACTGTATTTCTCAAAATTATACGGATCTTCAATTTTCTTCACAGGGTATTTCTCCTCAAATCCCTCCGGCCTCCAGCCGGTAGGCATAAACCAGATCCGCAGCTTATCCCGCCAGCTTTCCGCCCGCCAGGCATCCTGTATCAGCAGCGCCAGGTGTTTAAAATTGATCTTCATGGGGTTCCAGGTGCTCATTGGCCGGGTGACTCCGTATACGGGCGGGGCATCCGGCAGCTCTTCCTGGAACGTACCGAACCACTTATCCCAGAAAATAAAAATCTGGCCGTGATTTTTATCAATATACTCCTTGTTAATGGCATGATGCACCCGGTGATGCGAAGGGGTTACGATGATCTTCTCCAGGAAACCCATTTTGCCGATGTAAATGGTATGATACCAGAACTGGGCAAACAGGTGTAAAGGGGCCACTACTGCAATCACGTCAGGTTTCACGCCCAGAATAGCAGCAGGTATCAGGAAAAAAGAAAAAATATTGATAAACACCGAAATGCTCTGCCGTAAGGCGCAGGCCAGGTTAAACTCTTCACTGCTGTGATGAATCACATGCCGGTTCCAGAGAAAATTAATCCCGTGCGACAGGCGGTGAACCCAGTAGCCCGCAAAGTCCAGCGCTATAAAGGCCGTTACATACACCCAGAAGGTAGACTTAATCTCAAATACAGCCACGTGCCGGTAAAACCATTCATATCCCAGGATGGTCACGCTCAGTCCCAACACATCTTTCAGCACATTGGTATAGCCCGAGCTGAGACTGGAGATGGTATCCATTACCCGGAACTCATGCCTGAATTTCAGGTATCCGTATAGTTTTTCCGATAATACCAGCAGCAGGAAAACCGGCGCTGCCACCAGCAGAATTTGGGCATAACTTTCCATTATTCACTTTTTTAGCCGTTTCTGCAAAAATAAGCAATAAGCTGCTCATTCGGGAGAAGCCGGGCCTTTAAAATTCATTAATATTTTAATACTGAATCCTTAGAAATTTATAAAACTTATTTCCTTAAATATGAATTCCTGTGTATTTTTGCCGTATAAATATTATCAATGGAATAAACAAACCCTCCATGAAAAAAATAATACTTCTCATTTCACTGGTACTGGCTTCAGTTCTCAGTTATGCCCAAAATGCTCCTACTGCGGTAAAGGCCCGACAGGATGGAGAAGAAAACAAAGCGCTGGTTGAATGGGCGGCCCCCACTACAGGAGGAGCCGTAACCGGCTACAAGGTCTATTACAATGTAAAGGGCGCGTCTAAAGTAGATTCTGTGAGGACTACCGGCTTAATTGCCGCCCTGTCTAACCTCACGCAGGATACAGAGTATGTGATCAGAATAAGGTCTTTTAAAGCTACTACAGCTCCTGTAGATACTACCTATTCTGCATATACCGCTCCTGTAAACCTGGTGATTGCCAAACTGCCCCTGGTTAAACCGGTGGTCAGTGTGGAAGCCACTACACCCACAAAGGTTACTTTTCGTTTAATAGATACCAATCTATATGAGACCGGCTTCGAAATTACACTTGAGGGAGGAGCTCAGATCATCACGGATACCTACGGTAAGATAAACGGGGAAGCAGTCATAACGATTGAAAACCTTAAGCCGAAAACCAATTACAAGATTACAGCCAAGGCGATAAGAGAAGTGGCCGGACAGCCCAAGCATTCCAGTCCGGTTTCAGATGACAAATACGGCCTCACAAAAGTAGCTGCCCCTCCGGGTGCTCAGAATTTTGAAATGAATGCCGATTGTCCCTATGGCGTGGCTTTCTCCTGGAATTATGCAGAACGTGCCGAAGACATTGTCTATGTGGTGGTACAGGCCTCATTTGACGGAGTAAATTTCACGAATATCGGGAACGTAAATGCCAACGAGAAATTCTTCTACTATAGCGGTGCCGAACCGGGTGTGAACTATTATTACAGGGTAATTACCCAAAACCCTACGGGAGAAACCCCATCAGGACCCTTCCAGCTCTTCACAAAGCCATACGTAGCTCCTAATCCGCCGAAAAATGTACGGTCATTACAGGACGGTTACAATAAATACACCACCTTCCTTACCGTAGCATGGGATCACGGTGATCAGGATAACGCCTGTAAAACCAATATACTGGCCAATACCGAGCTCCGTATTTCCGTTAACGGAGGCGCATGGCAAAAGAAAGCTGATTTCCCTAACTATATTCAGCAATACCGGATTGAGAACCTGAATCCGAAAGATATTGTACAAATCTCATTGAGAAGCATCAGCGATAAGGGCAAAGAGTCAGATTGGGTAACCATTACGGATACTACCTTTGGTCCTTCAGAAACCCCTCAGGATTTTATGGGTGTGGTAAACAAAGACAACTTCGGAAACCAGGTAATGTACCTTTCATGGACGGACACCAAAGACGAAGGCCAGTACTTTGTGGAAAAATCAACCGACGGAATAAACTTCAGGCCATTTGCTTTCCTGAAAGAGGATATAACCAAACTCACCGATACGGAACTGGAAGAAGGCGCAAGCTATTATTACCGGATCAAATCAGGAAACTGGGCGGGAGAATCCAATTGGTCCAGGATCATCGGAGCGTTCCCGATCAGCTATACCTCTGCGCCTAATGCCCCTTACGGACTGGTAGCTAAAAGAGATGGTAACGGAGTAAACCTTACCTGGGTAGATGACAGCATCAAAGAAGAGAAATACATGGTGGAGAAATCCAGTGACGGTGGCAACACCTTCATAAAAATAGCCGAACTGGGAAGAGATGCTACCGCCTTCCGTGACGATAATATTGCGGCAGGGAAAACCTATATTTACCGTGTAAGAGCATGGAACCCTACTTTTGAGTATTCTTCGTATTGCAAGCCGGCCAAAATAGAGATTCCTGCAGCTGCTTCAGGCTTTAATTTTGATGCTACCGTATATCCTAACCCGGTATCACAAACGCTGAACATTAAGGCTGAAGGAGTAAACACCGCGTCTTCCTACCATCTGCGGATCTTTGATTCCAATAATCACCTGGTAGTAGACAAAGAAGTGCGTTTCGGACCGGAAAATACTACCAGTATAGGTATTCATTCCCTGGTACCCGGCACGTATAATATGACCCTTTCAAACGGGAAAGAAAAAGTTTCCAGGAAGCTGCTGAAGCTTTAAAAAAGAGAATAATAACAGGAAAATAAGGGCCTTGTGCCCTTATTTTTTTATCTACAGATAATAAATTTTCAAAAAAAGGCGGTGGCGCTTGCAAGTAAAAGGAAGTATTATACAACTTTACCTCCGTACAAACCACACGCCAATGGAACAACTGAAATTTACACTCCTTCTGGCAGCCTGCTTTGCATTCTGCCGTGTCACCGCACAGGACCCTTATTTTGTGCAGGGTATTCATGCTGACAAAGCCCATGTATGCCGGGGCGAACAGGTTCTGCTATCGGCCCGTGTGGCACATACATCCTATTATGAATTCCAGTTCCGGGAACCGGACTCGGGTGACTGGATACGGCTCTCTTCCGGGCACACAGACACTACCGCGTCGCTCATTGAGCATCTCTTTTACTCCGTCAGTTCTTCTCTCACCGTACGTGTTCTTCTGCGCAATGCCCGCTCGGAAATTACGGGTGGGGCCCTGGATGTTTATGTCCACCAGCCTGTTTTTGATATTCAGCCACGTGACCTGGTCCAATGCAACGGTGGCGAAGTCATTTTCAGGGCATCGGCAGCCGGAGCACCGTCTTACCAATGGGAAAGCAGCACCAATGGCACAGACTTTACTTCTTTATCGGTAACTGCCAAATTCAAGGATGTACAAACACCCCATCTGAAAGTCACAGGCATTATTAACGGTCATCACGGCCAGTTGTTCCGCTGCCGGGTAAAAGATGCCTACCAGTGTGAAGCACTCAGTGAAACCGCCGTGCTGTCTGTGAACCAGCTCAGCACCACGGTTTCGCCCACTACCTCCACCCCCTTCTGTGAGGGCGATACCGCGCGGTTCTTTCCTGCCTCCCTGACCGGCCGGGCCGTTTCCTTTCAATGGGCTCTCCGGAAAGACGGCCAGGCCTCTTACACTGACCTCCCCGAAAGTGAAAGGTTTACCGGAACCACCGGGCAGCACCTCCGGGTTAACGGAATCCTGCCCGGGGAAAACAGTTACCGCATAAAAGCGGGATTTGCTGCTCTGATTCAGAACCTTTCCGGCCATACTGACAGCACTGTATGTTACCTTCAGGGCACACGAGCCAACTACACCATACATCCGCGACCGGCTCCCCCGGCTCCACTGGACTCCCTCGAAAACTGTGGCCCCGGCAGCTTCCTGATCTCCGGAACGGAAAACTATTACTGGTATGAAGATACCCTGAGGCCCCCGCTTCAACAGCGTTCAGCTACCTTTCAGACTCCGGAACTGACAGCCTCACAGGTGTATTATTATTCCGTGAAAGACAGCAGGTCCTGCGAAAGCTACCGTGATTCGGTTAAAGTACTCATTCGCCCTGTACCGGCGCCGCTTCTTTCGTTACCAGAAGGAATCTGCCCGGATGAAACCCGGGTCCCGCTGAGCATAACCGGTGAAATACCCCTGTACTTTTTCGTGCACAGCCCTGACCTGGACGGTTTCATCACCATTGACAGCCTGCCTGCCACTCCACAGGCTGAAATTCCGCTCCCTGCTGCCAGGAATGCAGGTAGCTACACCCTGAAAGTGCACAGTATAAACAGGTATTGTTCTTCTGATACCACAGAACTCCGCCTGAATATTTATCCCGCTACCCGCATCCACCCTACTTTAGAAGATATACGTGTATGTGAAACCGAAAAAATTCAGGTATCCCCCGGTTTTGAGGCACAGGAGCCGGTTAATATCGCCTGGTATCAAAACGGTACCATGCTGGAAAACCTTACGGAAGACTCCCTGCTGATTCTTTCAGCAGACCCGTCCCATACGGGGGAGTACACTGTTAAAGTAAGCGGGCAGTGCGGGGAGGAAATATCCGCACCCTTTCACGTAGAGATTCTGCCTGTACCTCATATTCTAACCCAGCCCAAAGACACGGCCCTTTGTGAAAATTCATCCGCCGTTTTCCGGATCAGTACCGAAGGCAGCAGCCCCCTGAGCTACCAGTGGTTCATTAATGACCGGGCCGTTCCCGGAAACACAGATACCCTCCGGATACCTAACGTTAATCCCGCACTTAACCAGGCCCGGATAGTCTGTAAAATCAGCTCTTCCTGCCTGAGGGAGGTGGTTTCAGATACGGCCATCCTGACGGTACGCCCGTTGCCTCCGCCTCCTGTCATCGGAGATACCCTGGTTTTCTGCACATCCGATCCCGTTATCCGCCTGGCAAAGGAAAATACGCCTGTTCTGAACTGGTTTGATCCCGGTGGAGACCTTCTCCCCTCCTCTGAAATAAAAGTGGCCGATGCCGGGGACCGGGTTTTCTCCGTATCTCAAACAGATTCTCATGGGTGTGAAAGCCCGGAAAAACCGTTCCTCATTCTCGTTTATCCTTCGTTTACCGTTACCGCTGTTTCAGACCGGGAGGAAATCTGCCTCACAGGCAACTTTAACCGTAAGGTGCAGCTGGGTACTTTTACCAATACACCTGACCCTGTCAGTTTTCAGCTTATTTACGAAAACCATATTCTTGAAAGCAACACTACGGGTCATTTTTCGGTCCACCAGCCCGGGCTTTATGTCATCCGGGGTTTACAGAAGCATTGCTCTGCCAGTGACAGCCTCCGGGTCTATCCGGCCGGTACAGATCTGTTAACTGCGCCGGTAGTGCCAGATACCGAAACCTGCTTTGGAGGCAGTACCCTGCTGGAAGCCGTTTCGGCCTATACCGGTGGAACCTTCTACTGGTGGACGAATTCTGAAGAGGTATCCGGGTTTGCCACAGGCAGGGAGGTTCAGGTGAATAACATCGCCTCTGACACCACTTTCTTTGTATCCTATGGCATGCAGAACGGCCACCTTTTCTGTGAATCGCCCCGTGGCAAAGCAGAAGTCAGGCTTCTCAACTTCTCCCGGCTTACAGCAGGCCGCATTGCTTCAGACACTTCTGTTCATTGTGCCGGTTACAATCCACCACCGATAACCAGCCCGGAAGCTCCTGCCGGCGGAAGTAAGACTCAATGGCAATTCAGTGAAAGCTGTGAAAATCCATTATGGCTGGATATTCCCGACGCTTCTGCGCTTGTGTATAACCCCGGCACTCTTCAGGTGACCACCTGTTTCAGGAGAAAAGCCTTCAATGAATGCGACACTGTTTTCTCCAACGCGGTCACGTTTCACATAGTACCGGATCCTTCTGTAACTATTTCGGCAGAATACGATACCATTTATCCGGGCGACAGCCTTACCCTCAGGGCAACTCTGCAGGGCGGAGCAGGCAACTGCACCGTCCGCTGGCAGGTAAACCGGGTATCTGCTGCCCTCTCCAACCCTAACTGGACAGACGCCGGCACAGGAGAGATATTTTATTTTACCCATCCCGGCAGTGATGAGTCCGTTCACTTCCGTGCCCGGGTAAACTGTGACCTCAGCTCCTGTAACCTGGCTACATCTAACGTGGTTTCAGCCCGGTTTCTTCCCTCCGTCCCGCCTTCAGACACACTGCATATCCTTTCCCAGACACAGGAAATGGTCAATTGCTACGGGAGCGTCTCCTACCTGCATGTGGAGGCGGAAGGAGAAGGAACCATAAATTACCGGTGGCAGCGTATGCTTCCCGGAGATTCACTGTTTACTGACCTCACTGAAAATAATTCCCTTAGCGGGGTACAGTCGGCTTCCCTGCGAATAGGGAGTACAGGTAATATGGAAAGTCCGCATCTGGCCCGTTTCCGGTGCATTATCACCGACGCCTCCCGGCAGCTTGCAAGCCAGGAAGTCCCGTTGACCGTAAACCGCCTTCTCGGAAACTTACCTAACCAGACGCTCTGTAACGGCAATGACCTCTTTGCAGATCTGGGTATTACACATACCATCACCGGATCACCCCTGCAGTTCGGGTGGCAGCATCGCCCGGGCACCGGCCACCCCTGGGTGGCCCTGAAAGATACGGGTAAGGTATCGGGCAGTGCTACTCCGTATCTGGCGGTCAGGGATCTGCCCGTATTGGAGCAGGTACAATACCGCTGCGCAGTAACTTTCTCCTCTCATAACGGCACCTGTGTGGAAACCACAGACCTGATGACACTGAAAACCGGTGCTTATCCTGAAAAACCGGCAGATATGGATAAAGAAATATGCCAGGATGAAAAGTTGGAAAAAATAACATTATATCCACCGGGAAACCTGAAAACGGTATGGTACCACCTTCATACATCCGAAGCGCTTACCCGTCAGCCCGAAATCAGTACTGCCCGTCCGGGTGATTATTTCATGCAATACGCCTGGATCAGCGACAAAAAATGTGAAAGTCCCCGGGCCCTGATCCGGGTCACCGTTCACCCCTCACCTCCCGCACCCGTTAATACTACTCCCCCCATTTACGATGACGCGGAGTGGCTGGCCTTTTCGGCAGAAGGAGAAAACCTGAAATGGTACCGTACCAAAACCCTGAAATCTTATGAGCTCTACCCGCCTGTTTTTAGCTCTACCGGTAAAAAAAGCTACTATGTCACCCAAACCAGCTCACAGGGCTGCGAAAGTGAACGCCTGCTGATTCAGTCAGAGATCAGGCCGGTTTTCCGTATTACCTCCCAGCCACAGGACCAGGTCAACTGTGAAGGCAATACCATCACGTTCAGTGTGCGGATTACCGGTGGCCAGAGCGTTACTTACCAGTGGCAACGGGAATATTATGGAGTATTCGGGGATATCACCGGCGCTACACAACGTGACTACCGGATCACAGACGCCGGAGCCGGGCCCGATACAACAGGTGCCCGCTACCGCTGTATCATCCGCTCGGAAGAAAAGCAGCTTATTTCCGAACCGGCCACTCTGTACATTAACCGCTTAAAGGCCTCCCTCCCCGATATGGACCTCTGCCCGGGCGGGTCAGTGGACTTCTCCCGTTACCGCGACAGCATAAGCGGGGTAATGATCAAAATGGAATGGCAGGAGAGAAAGGGGAATATCTTCAGCACTATCTTTGAAGCATCTGCCCTGACCGATACTTTTACTCCTGACACAGTCACTACCGGGCCTTTCCGCCTGCGGATTACCTTTCAGAGCCCGGGCGGCACCTGTGTCCGGAATTCGAATAACATACGGGTAAAAGCCCACTCCCTTCCCGATCTGGCCGGCATAGACTCTCTTCAGATATGTGAAGGCACTTCTATTGCCTCCCTCCTCAAAATCCTGCCGGAGAATCTCCTCCTTCTGGACAGCGACAGTACCCGGCCTGATTCTGCCCGTCTTCTTCAGCCGGGAGATGAATACCGTATAGCGGCTTCCCATATCGCGGGTTGTACCGGTCCTTTCCGGGCATTTACCCCCGTCATTCTGCCTAAACCCCGGTTCAGTCCGGCTGACACCCTTCTCCGGGTCTGCCGGTTTTCTTCCCTGGCCGACACCGTCTTTAACAAGGGAAAAACCTGGTGGCAGCTGCCCGGCGGTGAATGGAGCCCGCAACCGGACATAGGCACCTTACAGGAAGCCCGGTACCGGGTTGCCTGTAAGATCCAGGGCGAAAACGGCTGTTTTTCAGATTCTGCAAAGGTGACCTTAGAAATCATTTCCTGCTACTTTGCCGGGCAGGTGGATACCTGTATGGATTTCCCTTCTCCTGCCTTATCCCCGGATACATGGCATTATTCTCACCTGGAAAACGGGGAAATTGTAGCTGCCGTGCATCCGCAGGGAATGCACACCGGCCCTATGAACCTGAAGTTATCTGCCACCCGGGAATCCTCATGGAATGATCCTTCCGGAAACCGGTTTTACCCGCGAAGCCTCTCATTCAATACGACCCGTAAACTCCGGTCTAAAATAAAAATCCGCTGCTATATGAGTGCGGATGAGGTCAATAATTATACCGGTGAAGGCTCGCTGCTCCTGCTTCATCGTGAAAAATTCCCGGAAGAGTGTGTACCGGGCAGTGGCCCCCTGTGGCTAAAAGACATCGTACATTGGGACAGTACGGCAGACAAACGATATCTCTGCTTCGAATGGGAAACAGAACATACCGGTCAGTACTTTCTTTGGAAAAGCCGGCTTCCTTCAGGTCAGATTACAGTTGAAACAGAATCCCGGCGGTTTCCCCTGGTGTCAGTGAGAAACCTGCAGCCCATGCCTTCCGGGCAGTACCAGATCCAGAAAAGCAGGGACGGCATCAGCTGGCAGCCCTGGCGATCAGGCATACATGGTGAAACAGAAGATATCAGCCCTTTCGGGCCTGAAACTTATTACCGGCTGATCTTTGATTTTGGAAATAATATCATGGCAGAATTAGGGACCGCCCAGGCCACTATTTCGGGCGAATACCCGGAGTGCGTCCTCTTAGAAAACCCGGTTGGCCAGGGACAAAGCATCCGTCTCTACTTTCCGGGGCTTCAGAAAAATCACACCCGGCTGGTCACTGTACAGGGTACGGAAATTCCCCTGCTACAAATCACTGAAAACGGCGAACATTACCGGATCAGCCCCGTGAATACCCTTACAAAGGGTTCTTATTACCTGAAGACCCAAAACAGGTCCGGTATATCATGTACAAAAAAAATATTTATATACTGATTTACAGTGAAGCTTTAAAGGCGGCAAAACCGGGCAGTTCCAGGTCTTTCTCCGAAACGACCGGATCTGCCACCTGCCAGTCGATACCCAGCAACGGGTCATTATACAAAATCCCCCCTTCGGAAGACTTATGATACACATTGGTACATTTATAGGAAAAAACGGCATCTTCCAGCGTGGAAAAACCGTGCGCAAACCCGGCCGGCAGGTAAACCATCTTCTGGTTTTCTTCCGTCAGAAGAAAAGATTCATACCGGCCGAAAGTGGGAGATTCAGGGCGGATATCCACCACCACATCCAGTACCGCTCCCCGGATTACCCGTACGAGTTTCCCCTGGGCAAAAGGCTCCCGCTGAAAATGCAGCCCCCGCACTACTCCTTTCCGGGAAAAAGACTGGTTATCCTGGAGAAAATCTTCATGGATACCATGTTCTCTGAACAGGTTAATATTATAGGATTCAAAAAAATATCCTCTCTCATCTTCAAAGATACGGGGGGTGATCTCTACGACCCCGGCTAACTTAGTCGGCGTAAACTGCATTAATTTCTTTTATATCTTTATATAACGTAAAAAACCAGGCATTTGTAAATCTGGCTACCCGGTTTTCGGTCTCAAAATTATTCAAAAGCCGGATTCGATCGCTAACTTTACCGCAAATTTCGGACTTCTATGACAAAACAGGACCTGATTCAACAGATTTTTCAAAAAAAAACCTACCTGTGCGTAGGCCTTGATACAGACATTCAGAAAGTGCCCCGGCATTTACTGGATTTTCCGGATCCTGTTTTTGAGTTTAACCGGCAGATCATTGATGCCACACGTGATTATTGCGTAGCCTACAAACCTAACATCGCCTTTTACGAGGCCGGTGGCAGAAAAGGATGGGAGAGTCTTCAGAAAACACTGGATTATATTCCGAAGGAATGCTTTACCATTGCCGACGCTAAAAGAGGAGACATCGGAAATACCTCAGGCCTGTACGCACGGGCATTTTTTGAAAAAAATTCTTCCGGCCTGGACTTTGATTCGGTAACAGTAGCCCCGTATATGGGCCGGGACTCCGTACAGCCCTTCCTCGAATACCCGGGTAAATGGGTGATCCTGCTGGCACTTACTTCTAACAGCGGGGCACAGGATTTTCAGAATTCAGCCCTCACTGAGGGGGGACACCTGTTTGAAAAGGTCTTGAAAACCTCCAAAGAATGGGGCTCGGACGAAAACCTGATGTACGTGGTAGGTGCCACCCGGGCGGATAGCCTGGCTGAGATCCGGAAGATTGTACCTGAGCACTTCCTGCTGATCCCCGGCGTGGGAGCTCAGGGAGGAAGCCTGGAAGAGGTATCCCGGTATGGGTTGAACAAAGACTGCGGACTGCTGGTCAATTCATCCCGGGGAATCATTTATGCTTCTTCCGGTGAAGATTTTGCAGAACGCGCCGGGGAAGAAGCCGCCTCTATTCAGAAAGAGATGGCCACCTATCTGCAATAGCAGACGGGTACACGTTCACGGGCGTTGCATGCAACGCCGCTACTAAACCACCCGGAACTATCTACCCGGTACCATTTAACCGGAACTATCCACTCGAAACTAAAAATTAACACACATGAAAAATGAAGAACTGCTCCACTACGTCTGGCAATACCAGCTTTTTGACACCTCCGATCTTCGCACGGATGACGGGCACCCCCTGAAAATCATTAAAACCGGCACCCCTCACAGCGATTCAGGCCCTGACTTTGAAAATGCCCGTATGGTGATTGACGGGATAGTGTGGGCCGGCAAGGTAGAGATTCATATCTTTGCTTCCGACTGGGAAAAGCACGGCCACCAGCATGATCCGGCCTATGACGGCGTAGTGCTGCACGTGGTATGGAAAAACGACAAACCCATTTACCGCCGGGATGGCAGCATGCTACCCGCCCTGGCTCTTAACGACAGAATTCCCGCCAGCCTCCGGAAAAAATACGATGACCTTAAAAATAACCGGAAGCGTATTCCCTGTGAAAGCCTCTTTGCAAAAGTTTCGTCCCTGTCAAAGGTATCCATGATTGAGAAAGCCCTGGCTTACCGCCTGCAGCGAAAAGCCGAAGAAGTGCTGCAAATCTACGAATCTGTACAACAGGACCTGGAAGAGACGGCCTATCAGCTGTTAATGAAAAACTTCGGTTTTCACCTGAATTCAGAGCCTTTCCTCAGGCTGGCCAGGATTCTGCCCCACAGGATACTGGCCCGCTACAAGGGGAATACGGAACAGGTAGAAGCTCTGCTCTTCGGGCTGGCGGGCTTTCTGGATGACCCCACCGACGAATACACGAAAAAGCTGTTCAGGGAGTACCGTTTCCTGGCCCGTAAACATGAGTTATCCGGAAATGCCTTACGCCGGGCTGACTGGAGGTTCCTCCGTACCCGTCCGCATAACTT